>ENA-OPBW01000022-OPBW01000022.1-human-gut-metagenome-genome-assembly--contig:-NODE-22-length-138552-cov-12.593775_pt1 | contig 138552 bp, 119 predicted proteins | sample MGYA00241070_ERZ501456 | MGnify/ENA primary metagenome ERZ501456 (study PRJEB25962, sample SAMEA2042624) | human gut metagenome | biome: human gut; feature: human-associated habitat; material...
CGCTGGCCGAAGTGACCGCCATCGCCACGACGGTGAACGCCCTCATCTCGCAGTACACGCTGGTACTCTCGCGCCGCGGCGTGGGCAAGACGACAGACGACACCACCGACACCGACACGCCGGATGAAGGCGGCACCGACACACCGCAACCCGAACCCGAAGAGCCTGGCGGCGACGAGGGCGAAGGCGGAAGCCCGCTGTAATGGAGAATGGAAAATGGAAAATTGAGAATGGAAAAGGGGGGCGCAAGCCCCTTTTTTTATGTACATCCGCCATCCCGTACATGAGATGCGGTCCCCCCTCGCGCCGGACGGCCGGACGGCTGGCTGACGAGACAAATTCACCTGCCGATTTCACTCACTTCACCCCCCGATTCGGCCGTTTCACCGCCGAAGAGAAAAATCCCCGCCAGTTCTTCCGCACCAACCGCCAGTATATCGTGGCCCACAAAGCGGTTACCGGCGTCAGCCTGTGGTTTGGTGGACGTATGGTGCTCCAGCTCACCCCTCCTACCGACGAAAAGGTCCTCATCAGCAAGGCACGTGTCCCTGCTTTCAGGGAATGGTTCTAATAATCGGAGGAAAACAATGTTTTTTCAGGACGAATGCATACCTTTGCAGACAGACAATCATAACGAAAAAACATTTATATGAAACCAACCAACCTTTTACTTATGTCAGCAGTGATGACACTGGCTTCGTGCGGCAGCTCGTCCGAAGCCACGAAAGAAGGCGATGCAGACCTCATCGGACGTTCGGACATCCGTATCGAAAACCGCCGTATGACGCCCGAGGCCCTCTGGGCCATGGGACGCATCGGAAGTGTAACCCCTTCGCCCGACGCCAAACAGGTGGCTTACACCGTGAGCTACTACAGTGTGCCCCAGAACAAGAGCAATACCGAACTTTTCGTGATGAACGCCGACGGCAGTACCAATACGCAGCTGACCCGTACGACGTGGCACGAAGGCCAGCCCACCTGGATCAAGGGAGGCACCAAGTTGGCTTACCTGAGCAGTGAAAGCGGCAGCAGCCAGGTGTGGGAAATGAACCCTGACGGAACGGAACGCCGTCAGCTCACCGACTACGAAGGCGACATCGAAGGTTTCTCTTTCAGTCCCGACGAGAAGCGTCTGCTCTTCATCGCCCAAGTGAAAACCGTGCCCAGCACGCAGGACAAGTATCCCGACCTGGACAAGACGACGGGCATCATCGTCACCGACCTGATGTACAAGCATTGGGACGAGTGGGTAACAACTGCCCCCCATCCGTTTGTAGCCGACTTCGACGGATCGGCCATCAGCAACGTGCAGGACATCCTCGAAGGCGAACCCTACGAAAGCCCCATGAAGCCTTTCGGCGGTATCGAGCAACTGGCCTGGAGTCCCGACGGCAAAGAAGTGGCCTACACCTGCCGCAAGAAGACAGGACTGGAATATGCCATCTCCACCAACTCGGACATCTATATCTACGACGTAGCCAGCCGCCAGACCCGCAACATCACCGAGGAAAACAAGGGCTACGACACCAATCCGCAATACTCGCCCGACGGTAAGTATATTGCCTGGCAGAGCATGGAGCGCGACGGTTACGAAGCCGACTGGAACCGCCTTTTCATCATGAACCGCCAGACGGGCGAAAAGAAGTTCCTCAGCCAGGCCTATCCCTCGAACGTTGACTCCTTTGTATGGAACAACGACTCAAAAGGTATCTACTTTCTGGGCGTATGGCACGGCGAAGAACAAATCTATTACATCGCCCTCAATCAGCCCGAACAGGTGGTACAACTCACCGAAGGCATGCACGACTACGGCTCCATCGCCCTCTGTGGTGACAAGCTGATGACCACCCGACACTCCATGAGCATGGCCGACGAAATCTATGCCGTAGACAAGACGCGCAAAGGCGATGCCTTCGCGCAGGCCACGCAGCTCACCACCGAAAACAAGCACATCTACGACCAGCTCGACATGGGCCGCGTAGAAGGCCGCTGGATGAAGACCACGGACGGCAAGCAGATGCTGACATGGGTCATCTATCCGCCCCAGTTCGATCCCAACAAAAAGTATCCTACCCTGCTCTTCTGCGAAGGTGGCCCGCAAAGCCCCGTCAGCCAGTTCTGGAGCTACCGCTGGAACTTCCAGATCATGGCGGCCAACGACTACATCATCGTGGCTCCCAACCGTCGCGGCCTGCCGGGCTTCGGAGTGGAATGGAACGAGGCCATCAGCGGTGATTACGGAGGCCAGTGCATGAAAGACTACTTTACGGCTATTGACGAAATGGCCAAGGAATCGTTTGTCGACAAGGACCGCCTAGGATGCGTAGGTGCCAGTTTCGGAGGCTTCTCCGTCTATTGGCTGGCCGGACACCACGACAAACGTTTCAAGGCCTTCATCGCCCACGACGGTATCTTCAACATGGAGATGCAATACCTGGAGACGGAAGAGAAATGGTTTGCCAACTGGGACATGGGCGGTGCCTACTGGGAGAAGGACAACGCCACAGCCCAACGCACCTTCGCCAACTCGCCTCACAAGTTCGTGGACAAGTGGGATGCCCCCATCCTCTGCATCCACGGCGAGAAAGACTACCGCATTCTGGCCAACCAGGCCATGGCAGCCTTCGATGCCGCCAAGATGCGTGGCGTGCCGGCCGAACTACTGATTTATCCCGACGAAAACCATTGGGTATTGAAACCCCAAAATGGCGTGCTGTGGCAGCGCGTATTCTTCGAATGGCTGGACAAGTGGCTGAAGAAATAAGAAACAGAAACATACAAAAAAGAGGCACCGAAAGATGCCTCTTTTTTATATGATATAAACAGCTGTCGTCACACCGACATATATTCCTGCCCCATATAAAAATCGGGGAATGACAAGCCTCCCAACGTGAAACACAAAGCAAACACTATCGCACTGACTATCCAGAGTATCAGCAGCGTCCACTTTAACCCACCGGCCATAGGCTGCCATTTCAACAGGTTGCGGAACAGGGCATGCAGCAGGCTGAACAACGGAATGGCTACCAGCAGAATACCGGCAATGTACATTGCAATGGCCTCGAATGGTGAAGCCGGTAACACAAAGTCCATTGTAGGGAAAAGTGAGAACAGAGCTGCTCCACCGCCTACAGCCACCATGATAGCCGCAAACAGCAAAGCGACAAACGCAATGCCTAAAGCAAACAGCACCGGGCTACAGATAATAATCAGGACGATCAGTCCCACTTTCAGAATCCACCCGGCCAGCGTCACCAGCGCATCACCCATTCGTTGCAGCATCGTACGAGGCTTGTCGGAACGCATGTAGCTGTTCACGCCGTCAGCCATCCGCTCAAAGCCTCCGGTCACCGTCTTGCCAATGTTCTCCACCGTTACCGCCTCGCCGTGCATACTCAGCTTCTCGGCAGCTGTGCGCGCCTCAGGGATAATCAGCCAACAAACAATATAAATAGGTATCAACGTGCCGTAACCGAAAATCAGAATGACGAACAGCAGCACAGATGCCGTGTCCCAGCCCAGATAAGCCGCCAGACCGCTGCACACGCCTCCCAACATCTTGTCATCAGGATTTCGAAACAGCCTGCGACGTACCTTTACTGTCTCCTCGTTCCGTGTCCATGAACCGGCTCCATATCCTCCACCACTGCCCGCTGTATGTTTCTCCTCTCCGTCAGCGTCATCCATCTCTTCAGGCTTACCCATGCGTGCTATTACTTCTTCTACATCGCCCAAGGTAATCACTTGGCGATTTCCAGCCAGTTTCTCGGCCAGCAATTCAGAAATACGGCGTTCGATATCGTCTACAATCTCGTCCGCACCAGCTTCCTTGCGGAAATGCGACTTCAGATTCATCAGATAATTATCCAACAGACGGTAGGCATCTTCATCGATGTTGAACACCGTTCCGCCCAGATTTACAGTCAAAGTCTTTTTCATTGTGATATGTTTGTTTTAAAAGTTTCCAATATTTATTTTCATTTTTAATTTCGGCGAATATGTTCCACCGTTTCGTTCAATTCTTGCCAGGCAGTCTCCAGCTCCTGTAAGAAGCTCTCTCCCTTCACTGTCAGCCGATAATATTTCCGGGGTGGTCCCTGTGTCGATTCTATCCACTCATATCCTAACAGATCATCGTTCTTCAGACGCGTCAGCAATGGATAGAGTGTCCCTTCCACTACAATCAGCCGGGCTTCTTTCAGTTTCTGAATGATGTCGGAAGCGTAGGCCGGTTCCTTGTGCAGCAACAGCATAATGCAATATTCCAGCATTCCTTTACGCATCTGCGACTTTACATTGTCTACATTCATACTCTATCTTCTTAATCATTTAGTTTACTTACTTATTTTGTATGACACAAATATATGTATAATATAGGTACCTTGCATTACATAATACTATATATTAGTATATATTAACGCAAAAAATATCTGTACACATACGGATTGAGGAGTAGAAAGAAAACATCTTTTTATCGTATCAGTTTGCACATCCCGGAAAATGTTGATACCTTGCAGGAAAATTTAATCTATAGAAACAATGATCCTACCATTAAGAAAGACTTATACACACATTCTGTGCCTGGGAATAGCCTGCTGCACACTTTCCTCCGCTATGGCACAAAAGGAAGACCAGACTTTGAAAGAAAAGTATCAGAAAGAAATAACCTCCTTTTTCGACCAGCGACTGAAAGATGATACAATCACTTTCGGTACAGCCATCCGTATGAAATGGAAAGAAACAGACGACATGAAGCAGGCTGTATGGCAACTATGGAAGGAATCCAATGAAGCTTTCAAAGAAGAAAAACTACCTGCTCTCTCCCCCCTCTCAGATCAATCGGCAAGCAGTTGGAAGCTGCCTCAGGAATTGGAACCACATGCCACGTTGAATTTCTACTGGGGATGGAAGAAAACGGCTGAATCAACAAGCACTGAACAACGACTACCTCTGTTCCTCTACCTTCACGGCTCAGGCCCCAAAGCACAGGAATGGGCTACCGGACTGAAGATATGCAGCCGCTTTGACGATGCACCCTCCATCTACTTCATCCCACAGATACCCAACGAAGGTGCCTACTACCGCTGGTATCAACGCGCCAAACAATACGCCTGGGAAAAACTCCTTCGTCAGGCGCTGCTGTCTGAAAAAATCAATCCCGATCGTATCTACGTATTCGGCATCTCTGAAGGTGGTTACGGCAGCCAGCGGCTTGCCTCGTTCTATGCCGACTATTGGGCAGCGGCAGGTCCCATGGCGGGCGGCGAACCCTTGAAGAACGCTCCAGCCGAAAACCTGAGCAACACAGCTTTCTCCCTCCGCACAGGTGCTGAAGACAAAGGCTTCTACCGCGACCGTCTCACCCGTTACACCGCCGAAGTGCTGGACAGCTTACAACATCTTTATCTCGACCGCTATAAGCACTGGATAGAACTGATCCCCGGTCGCGGACATCACATCGACTACTCACCCACCACTCCCTGGCTGAAACAACATGTCCGCAATCCCTACCCCAAACACTTCTGTTGGGAGAACTTCGAAATGGACGGACGCTACCGTCAGGGATTCTACAACCTACGCGTGGAGCAACGTTCGAATGCCGACAGCAATACACGCACCCGCTACACACTGGACATTGAAAGCAACCAGATTTCATTGGCCATTGACGAAGTGACCTACCGCACTACAGAAATCGATCCGCAATGGGGTATTGAACTGAAATTCGCTAAAACGTACCAACCTGCCCAGCGAGGAAAGATAACGATCTATCTCTGCTCCGAACTAGTAGACCTAGACAAACCTATCACACTGACGGTCAACGGACGCACTGCATTCAAAGGCCGCGTAAAACCCGACGTGAAGCATCTGGTGAACAGTTGCGCTACCTTCTTTGACCCGCAGCGCCTCTATCCTGCCGCTATCGAAGTGGATCTGGAAACGCTGGAACAACTATAATCTGACAACCAAGAACACATTTTGTCGAACCATTAAAATACAAACACGCAATGTTTACCATTCGAAAAGCAGATACTGCCGACTGCCAGCTCATCAACAAGCTGGCCTGGCAAGTTTTCCCTGAAACCTACAAAGACATCCTGACCCCAGCACAGATTGACTACATGATGGACTGGATGTATTCCCCCGAAAACATCCGCAAGCAGATGGAAGAAGAAGGCCACGTCTACCTGCTGGCCTACGAAGAGTGCGAAGTAGCGGGCTACGTATCCGTCCAGCCCGAAGGCGAAGACCTCTTCCACCTCCAGAAGATTTATGTGCTTCCCTACTTCCAGAAAGCACACTGCGGCAGCTTCCTTTTCCGTGAGGCCATCAAGTACATCAAGGAAGTACATCCCGCTCCCTGCCGCATGGAGCTCAACGTGAACCGCCACAATCCTGCCCTCGGCTTCTACCAACACATGGGTATGACGAAGGTACGTGAAGGTGATTTTCCTATCGGTAACGGCTACTACATGAATGACTATATCATGGGAATGGAGTTATAAAGAAAGTGGGGCAGGAAAATCCTGCCCCACTTTCTTATATCCTTATATCAATATCAATTAAGCTACTTTTTCCAACTTCTTCATTACAGAGAAGATGAACAGAGCAGCCAGCAGGCAGAGGCCCATCAAAACGCCCCATACAATCCACAGGTTAAGATCGCCCCACAACCAGGCTGCAACGGCTGTCAGATAGTTACCGATGGCAGTAGCCACAAACCAGCCACCCATCATCATACCTTTGTACTTCGGAGGAGCTACCTTCGATACGAACGAGATACCCATCGGAGAGAGCAACAATTCACCAAATGTCAATACCAGATAAGTAGACACCAGCCAGTTGGGCGATACGAATGTAGCTGTACCAGCCTCTAAGGCAGCAGCCTGAGCATTAGGAGTCAGCAAACCAAAGGAAGCAAACATCATCAGTACATAACCGCAGGCAGCCACCAGCATACCCAAACCGATCTTGCGCGGAGCAGAAGGTTCCTTACCCTTACGTGCCAGCGAACCGAAGATTGCCATTGATACCGGTGTCAGCGCTACTACAAAGAAGGGGTTGAACTGCTGGAAGATAGGAGCATCCACCGGCGTAGCACCCTCGATAGCGGAATAACGATATACTAGGAAGAGGACTGCCAGCAGGATAACGACACCCGAAATAGCCTTGCCCTTACCCGTCTTCGACTGGAAGAGAGAGAACAGAGCATATACGATGAAGATGACAGCTACCAGATTCCACACGCTGAACATCATGCTCTCGAGTCCGACTGAACTCTTGGCTGTAAATTCATCGGCAAAATATGTCAGTGTCAAACCGTTCTGATGGAAAGCCATCCAGAAGAAAATAACCACGGCAAATACCAGGCAGAGAGCCACGATACGATCTTTCGTCTCACGCGGAGAAAGCTCTTCGACAGCTGCGTCCTGCTTGCTGCCGGCTTTCTTACCGCTGCCTTCTACATGCTTGAAGGTGCTACGGAAACCGTAATAGATAGCCATGGACACAATCAGTGACACACAAGCCACGGCGAAAGCAAAGTGATAGGAGTCGTTTACACTCACACCCCAGCTTTTCTGAGCATATTCCATCATGGCTACAGCTGCTGTAGGAGCAAACAAGGCACCGATGTTGATGGCCATATAGAAAATACTGAAAGCCGAATCGCGCTTGGAAGCATATTCGGGTGAGTCATACAGATTGCCCACCATTACTTGCAAATTGCCTTTGAACAAACCCGTTCCGCTGCTGATAACCACCAGTGCAGCAAACATGGCGATCATTCCCATCGTACTGCTGCCCAACGGGAGTGCCAACAGCACGTAGCCTGCAAACATGGCGACGATACCGATCTTCACCATCTTGCCGTAACCGAACTTGTCGGCCAGGATACCACCGATGAACGGGAGGAAATAAACTAATGCCAGAAACGTAGAATAAATAGTGCCGGCCATGGCTGCCGACAAACCGAAGTTGGCCTTCAGAAACAAAACGAAGATGGCCAGCATCGTGTAGTAGCCAAAACGTTCGCCTGTGTTGGCGAGCGCCAAAGCATAGAGACCTTTAGGTTGCCCTTCAAACATAATGTTGTAGAAATTAAGATTAATAAATTGAGTTATTTTGCGCAAATATAAGACATTTGCCCCACATTTCCTAAAAAAGCTGACAAACTTCCGCTCCCGTCTCCCGAATCAAATCCTTCGGATCGAGCTTCAGCTGGAGGCCGCGCTGCCCCGCACTGATATAGATGTAGGGAAACTGGAGGCACGTCTCGTGGATGTACGTGGGGAAAGGCTTCTTCATCCCGATGGGCGAACAGCCGCCACGAATGTAGCCCGTCAGGGGCAACAGTTCCTTTACGGGAATGAGGTCGCACTTCTTGTTGCCCGACACCTTAGCGGCCAGCTTCAGGTCCACTTCGTGTTCGCCGGGGATGACGCAGACGAAATGGCCCGTCTTGTCGCCGTGCAGGATGAGGGTCTTGAACACACAATCTATATTCTCGCCCAGGCTGGCGGCTACGTGTACCGCGCTCAGGTCGCTTTCGTCCACCTCGTAGGGGATCAGTTCGTAGGCTATCTTGGCCTTGTCCAGCAGCCGGGCTGCATTGGTCTTATTGATCTTCTTCATTGTTCTTTCCTATATTTTCGAAGCAATGCATTGCTTTAATCCGTTTGTACTCTCAGTTCAACGCCTTTGTACTGCCAGTTTAATAGCTTTAAACTATCAGTTTACAGCCTTTAAACTGGCAGTTTAATCCGTATAAACTGACAGTTTATTTTCCTTAAACTAAAATAAACTCGTATTTCTCTGACAAACAACACTTTCCTGTTATGTCCCTAATTCCTCTTTCAGGAACTTCGGCGTATATCCCTTGCCGCTCATCGCCACCTCCTCGGGCGTGCCGCACGACAGGACTTCTCCCCCGCCCTTGCCGCCTTCGGGACCCATGTCGATGATGTAGTCGGCCATCTTGATGACATCCAGGTTGTGTTCGATGACAATCACCGTATTGCCCTTGTCCACCAGCCGCTCCAGTACGTTCATCAGCACGCGGATGTCCTCGAAGTGCAGCCCCGTGGTGGGCTCGTCGAGGATATAGAGTGTCTTGCCCGTGTCGCGCTTGGACAGCTCCGTGGCCAGCTTGACGCGCTGGCTTTCGCCGCCCGAGAGTGTGGTACTGGACTGTCCGAGCTTGATGTAGCCCAGGCCCACGTCCTGAATAACCTTGATTTTGTTCAGTATCTGCGGCACGTTCTCGAAGAACTCCACGGCGCGGTTGATGGTCATGTCGAGCACGTCGGCAATGGACTTGCCCTTAAAGCGCACCTCCAGTGTCTCGCGGTTGTAGCGCTTGCCGTGGCACACCTCGCAGGGCACATAGACGTCGGGCAGGAAATTCATCTCGATAGTCTTGTAACCGTTACCCTGACAGGCTTCGCAACGGCCGCCGCTCACGTTGAACGAGAAGCGTCCAGGCTTGTAGCCGCGTATCTTCGCTTCGGGCAGGCCGACGAACAGGTTACGGATGTCGCTGAACACGCCTGTATAAGTGGCAGGATTGGAGCGCGGCGTACGCCCCAGGGGCGACTGGTCGACGTTCACCACCTTGTCGATGTACTCCAGCCCTTCGATGCTGTCGTAGGGCAAGGGGTCTTGCAGAGAGCGGTAGAACTTCTGCGAAAGGATGGGTTGCAGGGTTTCGTTGATGAGGGTGGACTTTCCGCTGCCCGACACGCCCGTCACGCAGATGAGCTTACCCAAGGGGAACTCCACGTCCACATTCTTCAAGTTGTTGCCACGAGCTCCGCGCAGCCACAGGCTGTGTCCGTTACCTTTGCGGCGTTCCTTGGGCACCTCGATGGCACGTTCACCATTCAGGTATTGCGAGGTCAGCGTATGCGTCTGGAGCATCTGGCGGGGCGTACCTTCGAACACCACCTCGCCACCCAGGCGGCCGGCCTTGGGACCCATGTCTATTACGTAGTCGGCGGCCAGCATCATGTCCTTGTCGTGCTCCACCACGATGACAGAGTTCCCGATGTCGCGCAACTCCTTCAGCGAATTGATCAGGCGCAAGTTATCACGCTGGTGCAAGCCGATACTCGGCTCGTCCAAGATGTAGAGCACGTTCACCAGTTGCGAACCGATCTGCGTGGCCAGTCGGATGCGCTGGCTCTCACCACCGGACAGGCTCATCGAACTGCGGTCGAGCGAAAGGTAGTCCAACCCCACGTCGAGCAGGAACTTCAGACGGGTGCGTATCTCCTTGAGTATCTCCACGGCTATCTGCCGTTGCTTGTTGCTGAGGTGTTCTTCCACGTGCATCAGCCATTCGTAGAGTTCGCTGATGTCCATCGTGGCCAGTTCCTGAATGTTCTTGTCGTGGATGCGGAAAGAAAGAGCTTCACGATTCAACTTGGCTCCGTGGCACTCAGGACAGGTGGCCGTACGGGCAAACTGCTCCGCCCACTTCTGTGCCGTAGGCGAAGGATCGCGCTCCTGCAACAACTGGATGTACTTCACCACGCCTTCGTAGGTTGTGAAGTAGTCCGACGACGTACCCACCAGCTGGCTCTTGATCTTCAGCCGTTCGTCCGAACCGTTGAGTATCTCGTCGATAGCCTCATCGGGCAAGTCCTTGACCGGCGTCTTCAGATTGGCATCATACTTCTCCAACAACGCTTCGATCTGCCAGAATATCATGCTGTTCTTATATTTTCCCAACGGCACGACGGCTCCGTTGTACACGGACAGTTCACGATCGGGGATCACCTTGTCGATGTCTATCTGGTTCACGACGCCCAACCCCTTGCATCGAGGACAGGCTCCTTGGGGTGAGTTGAACGAGAAGTTATGGGGAGCAGGCTCCTTGTAGGACAGGCCCGTCACGGGGCACATCAATCGCTTGCTGTAATGGCGCACGCTTTCCGTCTGTGCGTCCAGTATCATCATCAGCCCGTCGCCCTGACGCATGGCCGTAGCCACACTGCCTTTCAGCCGCGTATCGTCCTTGTCGGCCACCACCAGCTTGTCGATTACGACTTCCACATCGTGGTTCTTGTAGCGATCCAGCTTCATGCCTGGAAGTGCTTCCTTCAGTTCGCCGTCCACGCGGACGTACAAGTAGCCTTTCTTCCTCACCTGCTCGAACAGTTCCTTGTAGTGTCCCTTACGGTTGCGTACCAGCGGAGCAAGCAGATAGATGCGCTTGCCTTTGTACTCCTTCAGAATGAGATCCAGAATCTGTTCCTCCGTATATTTCACCATCTTCTCGCCGCTGAGGTACGAATAGGCCTCGCCTGCCCTGGCATAGAGCAGACGCAGGAAGTCGTATATTTCGGTCGTGGTGCCCACGGTAGAACGCGGGTTCTTGTTCGTCGTCTTCTGTTCGATGGAGATGACGGGGCTCAGGCCCGTTATCTTGTCCACGTCGGGACGCTCCAGATTACCCAGGAAGTTGCGGGCATAGGCCGAAAACGTCTCGATGTAACGCCGTTGTCCCTCGGCAAAAATGGTGTCGAAAGCCAGCGAAGACTTGCCGCTACCGCTCAGCCCCGTGATGACTGTCAGGCTGTTTCGCGGAATCTGTGCGTCGATGTTCTTCAGGTTGTGTACCCTGGCTCCGTAGACATTGATATATTCGTTTTCTTCTTGCATATCCGACTGCATTTTATTCAACTTGCAAAAATAAACGTTTCTTGGCGAATATCAGCTGGTACTGCGCTTTTTTCGGCTTTGGAGCAACACAATATTATTTCTTAACTCAATCCTTTGGCTGAAATGCGACAGATTTGTTAACTTTGCGGCAACATTGGGTATTATTTTTATTAAAACCGAACGAATGATTGGAATGAAAACAGCCAAACGCACCCTTTGCACCCTATTGCTGGCTACAGCCTGCAGCTTCGGCATCCGTGCACAAGAAAACCAGACATACTTTTTGCATACCATCGAAAAAGGTCAAAGTCTTTACTCCATCGCCAGCATGTATGGCATCAGCCAGTCCGACATTGTCCGACTGAATCCGGGTAGTGACGAAAAGATATATGTGGGACGTACCCTGCGCATTCCCCGCAAGAAAGAAAGCCAGACGCAGGAAACCTTCCATACCATCGCCGCAGGCGAAACGCTCTACCGCCTCAGCAACCTGTACGGCGTATCGGTACAAGCCATTTGTGATGCCAATCCCGGCCTGGATGCCAATAATTTCCGCACAGGACAAGTCATCCGCATCCCCGCCAAGACACCTGAAACGACAGTCGAAGTTCCCAAAGAACAACCGAAAGAGCCTGAAATGCTCAAACCCAACTGCCGCGACATGCACAAGGTGAAGCGCCGCGAAACCATCTACAGCATCAGCCGTGAATATGGCATTACGGAAGAAGAGCTCATTGCCGCCAATCCTGAACTGAAAGGCGAAAACAAAATCAAGCGCGGCTCCTTCCTCTGCATTCCTTATGCACGCGAAGCCCGTCCAGACAAGACAACGGAACAGAAACCGCTCACCGACCGCGAGCTGTTTGAAGAAAACGACAAGAAAGCCAAGAAATACGCTACCGTAAAGGCCGCCATCATCCTGCCGTTACTACCCGAAGGCATTCAGAAAAGCGAGTCTACCCGTATGCTCGAATACTACGAGGGACTGCTGATGGCCGTCGACAGCCTGAAGCGTCAAGGTGTATCGTTCGACCTTTATACCTACAACTCCGGTCCTGAAAATGCTTCGTTGCAAAGCATCCTTTCCCGCCGCGAGATGCAGGACGTAAATATCATCTTCGGCCCGCTTTACCAGCAGCATATCCAGCCACTGGCTGAATTTGCCCAAAAGAAAGACATCCGACTGGTCATCCCTTTCACATCGAAAGACAATTCGGTGTTCCGCAATCCCTGCGTCTACCAGATCAATACGCCGCAATCCTATCTTTATTCTGAGGTCTACGACCACTTCCTGCGTACTTTCAGCCGCCCCAATGTCATCTTCATCGAAGCCAAAGAAGGAGCCAAGGAAAAGGCTGACTTCATCAAAGGCCTGAAAGAAGAATTGCGCAGCCGTTCCATTCCGATGGTTTCCCTGGCAGACAATTCCGAAGAAGCATCGCTCAGTGCTGCCATGCGAGCCGGCTATGAGAATATCTTCATCCCTACATCGGGCAGCAACCTTACGCTCATCAAACTCCTGCCACACCTGACACTGGCCGTACGCCAACATCCCGAGATGCAATGCCACCTGTTCGGCTATCCCGAATGGCAGACCTACACCAAGGATCATCTGGAATCGTTCTTCGAACTCGATACTTATTTCTATTCGTCTTTCTATACCAACAACCTGTTGCCGGCAGCCTCCAACTTCACCCGCAACTACCGTCACTGGTATGGCAAAGACCTGGAAGAGCGCTACCCGAAGTATGGCATCTTAGGATTCGACACGGGATATTTCTTCCTGAAAGGTTTGTCGCAATACGGTTCCAAGCTTGAAGACAATCTGGATCGCCTGCAAGTCAATCCCATTCAGACGGGCTTCAAGTTCCAGCGCGTCAACAACTGGGGAGGCTTCATCAACCGAAAAGTATTCTTCGTGCGTTTTACCAAAAACTACGAGTTGCTCAAACTGGACTTTGACTGATTGAGAGTTGAGAATTGAGAGATGAAACATTGAGAATTGAACGTTGAATAATGAAACTGAAAACCATACTTCCCGCCATCCTGTTCCTCTCCGCCCTGGCTGTTCCCGTGCAAGCTCAGGTGGGAGAACAGCGCTACAACTTCACCGTCGGCATCAACGGCGGCGTCAACCTCAACAGTGTCAGCTTTTCGCCCAGCGTACAACAGAAGAACCTGATGGCTCCCGTAGGAGGCATCACGTTGCGCTATGTCTCCGAACGTTTCTTCAGAATGATTTGTGGTGTCCAACTGGAAGTCAACTATTCACAACACGGATGGGACGAGTTCTACGAAGACTATCCCGACCTGCAATACACGCGCAAGATGAATTACGTCGAACTGCCGTTCCTGGCCCATCTGGCATTCGGCAAGGAAGGCCGCGGTCTGCAATTCTTCCTCAACGCCGGACCGCAAATCGGTTTCTTCCTGAACGAAAGCTACACACAAAGCGGTCCGTGGGAAAACTATCCCAACCTTACCACCGAACAGCATGACATGGATGTGGAAAACAAGTTCGATTATGGTATAACGGCCGGCCTCGGTGTAGAACTGCGCACCAAAGTCGGCCATTTCCAGGTAGAAGGACGCTATTACTATGGGCTCTCCGATTTCTACCACAGCACCAAGAAAGATTATTTCGCCCGTGCTGCCCACGGGGTGATAGGAATCAAAATGGCTTATCTGTTCGACATCACCAAATAATCCGGAAAAGAAGAACAATCCCTTTATTCAACGAACCAGAAAATCATAGAAAGGAGTATAGAGCCGGTCGTTCACTTCCAGATAGAGATCATTGTTCTTGAAGTCATAGAGCTGATTGAAACGCTGCAGGAAGTTGTTTCCTAACACACCGTCCATTGCTTCGCTCGCCTGTACTCCAGTCGTAACGGTAGAAAAAGCTCCGGGGATGCGGGGCAACACCAACCACTCCAACGATACCGAGTCGAAATATACGTTCTGAAGTTCGCCGCCATCCTTCACCGTACCGGCTATGCGCGAGATGGCGAAGGGTTTCTGCGTGCCCAGCAGGCCGTTGCGACGTACAAAGGGCGTATTGAGGTCGAACACACGGTCGGAACCCGTATCCACTTCTACCGACACCTGATAATCCACCCCATTAACCTTCACGCCGACCGGTACGACCGGCACTCCCAAACGATAGTCCATCTTCAGCCTGACAGCCTTGTCCGATACCGCCTTCTGCCCGTCGCCCAACTCATACAGGAAGATGGATTTCCGCCGATAATCAATGCGGACATCGAAGTTCCTCAGATAAGACAGCCCCAGCACGCCGTCCCAGGCATCGGGCGGATAAGGGATGGCTATCAACTTCAGGCCGGAAATGGCCCGGCTGCCCATCCTCACCACCTGAGAGGACTCTGTGGAAGGAATAGTCTCCACCGAATTGGCACTATTGTTCTCCACACTTTCCGTAAAGGCGGCAAGCCCTTCGGTCCGCGGCGAATTGGAATTGAGCACCACGTCCGTCGCTCCCGTGTCCAGCAGAAAGCGCAGGGGACGGTCATCCTGTCCGTTGATATAAACTGTCACATACAAACGTTTGTCGGCACCCAGTTCGAAAGGTATCGTGTCGACCGGAATTAGTTCTGCCCGGAGCGGCAAACCCAACAGGCAGGCAAAGCATAAACTTAACAATGTTGTTTTCTTCATATTATTCTTTCATTTGAAATTCTTCCATGAGTATACAATCTTCTCCCTTTTATCTCCTCCTCGTCTTTCCTATTTGAACCGCGACGTATCCACCGCCTCGCGCTTCTTCTCCTTGTATCCACCAAACTTCCAGGCGAAGGAAAGGCCAACGCTGCGGAAGCTGGAGTACTCGTTCGTCACCCACTGGCGGGCGTAGCGTATCTGCGGACAGGGCATCGAGGTCTGGAGGATGTCGCGACACCAGGCGGTGAGTACGGCATTGCCGCCGAGGAAGGTATAGCGCAACGTGGCCGAAAGGTCGCCGCATGTGGGAATGTCGTAGATGCCCTGGATGGCGCGGCCTTGCAGACGCCCGTCGACAGTCAGGCGGATGTCGGGCTTGCGGCTCAGGGTGAAGGTGTTGTTCAGCACGGCAATGCCCAGCAGGCGGTGGCGGTCGAAGGGCAGGTCGTAGAAGTCGCTGTCTTTCTGCCGCATCCACAGGCCAATGAGGGTAAGGCGCGAGTCGAGCCACCGCCCGGCTTTGAAGGGGACGGAGGCCTGGAGGCCCGCCTGCTGCTCGAAGTCGAAGTTCAGGTACTTGTACAGCTCCAGCAGTTCGTCGGGCGACTGGTAGAGCGTCTGTACGGCGCGGTCCTTGGTGTGGTTGAACCAGGCGCGGAAGACATACTTCGACTTCAGGATATAGGTCAGCGAGGTGGAATAGTCGATGGCGGGCTTCAGCAGGGGGTTGCCGTGTATCTCGCTGTAGCCGCCGCCCAGGTAGGAGACGACGTCCTGCACGGCCCAATAGTCGGGATAGCTCTTGTCGCTGCTGAAGTTGAGCTGGAGGATGTGCCCGTCGGCAGGCAGATAAGTCAGGTTGAGGACGGGATAGACGTCCCATTCGTCCCACACGGGTGTCTTGTAGCGCTCCACGGCCAGCGAGAAGTCCGTCATCAGCTTCCGGCCGAACGACTTGCTGAAGCCGGCATACAGGTTGAGCGTCTGCTCGCGGCGGCGCGACCGGACGTCGTCCGGCAACCCGGATTCTTCATTCTTCTTTAATTCTTCATTCTCATACGTCTGATACGAATGGTCCACGCTCGTGGTGTAGACCGCCCCGTAGTTCAGCCCCCAGCCGTTCTTCAGCTGATGCTCCTGCGCGAGGAAGAACTTCCAGGCATTGATGCGCTGGCCGTCTTCGGTATAGAAGTCGAGGGAATCATTGCCCATGCGGCTGTGCAGCAGCTGGTCGCCCGGAGCGTTGTACCACGTGAACTCCGCGCCCGCCTTCAGTCCGATGGGCGTCCGATAATCCAGGCGGCCGTTGTGCAGCCACGAGGTCTGGCCGCTCACGCTTTCGGCCGTCTGTGTGCCCGTAGAGTTCTGGCGGGTGTGACTCGTTGCATAGGCGCCGTTGTAGACGAAGCTCAGCGAATGGTTCTCGGCCAGCGTGTAGTCCGTGCCCAGGCGGAAGCTGTGGGTGTGGCTGCGGGCGCGCATCTCCTCGTAGTTGTCGATGAGATGCGTCGAGCCGTCGGCCTGCTGCCAGTGGCGGGCTTCCTTGTCGGTGGTGTTGAAGCTCTCGCCGTGGCTGTGAGAGTAAAGAAAGTCGGCCGAAAATTTCCGGCCATTATATAATAAGGAAGCGCGCTCCTCGAACGAGGCCTCGTGCTCCTGGTTGTATTTCCCGTAGACCTCGCCCTGCACCACGCCGGGGTCGCCGATGCGGTGGCGCAGGCGGACGTTGATCATCGCCCCGCGCACCTGATAGCGGGCAGGCGCGTTGTACATCACCTCGACACGCTCAATGCGGTCGGCAGGCAGCGACTTCAGCAGGGCGTAGAGCTGCGCGCCGCTCATGTTCGTCACCTTGCCGTCCAGCACGACGGTGACCGCCTGCATGCCCAGCGTCAGTGCGCCGTCCTGCTCCACCACGCCGGGCAGTTCCTTCAGGGCTTCGTAGACGTTGTCCACGGGGCGGTCCTTGATCATCCGCGGCAGGTCGTATTCCAGCTTGCCTGCCGATGCCTTGACGACGGGTCGTTCGCCCACCACCATTACCTCGGGCATGTGGCGGTAGAGGCTGTCCATGCGGGCATCGCCCGTCAGGATGCTGTCGGCGGACAGCGTCCGCAGGTTCTCATTTTTCAGATTCTCCTGGGCGGAGAGCGGCAGGGCCAGAAGCAGGCAGGCTGCCGGGAGAAAGTAGAGTCGTTTCATATATGGTATTTTTATAAAATCCTCATTCCCAAACTGCTGAGGTACCTCAGCCGGCCGTCAGAGGCCTCAGATTTGCTCCCGACATAGGTCGGCGGGCCGTCAGAGGCCGCGGATTTGCTCCCGACATAGGTCGGCAGATGCAAAAGTCCGAAAAAAAACAAAAAGCCCGCGTTACCGCAGGCTTACGAAGTCTTATCGAGTGTTATCGGGCGGGATTATTCTGTCTTTCCGTCCTCCGCAATCTCCTTCAGATGTTGCTCTATCTTCTGGAAGAACAGCGACAGGTGGGAACCGTCGACAAAAGCGTGGTTCACGTAGATGGACAGCGGCATCAGCAGGCGGCCTTCGCGGGTGACGGCCTTGCCGGCGGTCATCAGCGGATAGTTGCAGGCGTTGCCCGCCTCGGCCAGGGTGTAGGTGACGGAGGTGAAGTACATGCCGGGCACGGCGCTCAGGTGCACCACGTCGTAGTCGCCCTGCGCCATCAGGGTCTTCTCGGCGCCGTAGGGGTCACCGTCAGGCGGGATGTTCGTCATGAGCCGATGGGCTTCGGCGTAGAAGGTATCAAAGTCTTCATGATAAGGGATGCGCAGGGTGAAGAACGTGCGACCCGGCACGGCGATGGGCGTGATGATGTCCACGCGGTCGTGGCACACCACTTGTCCCTGCTTGTCGATGCGGTAGCGCAGCTCGTCCACCTCGTTGGCGGCGCGCACCACAGCGTAGAGGTAATGGAGGAAAAAGGAACGGCCCCGGCGGCGGGCGGCCTCGCGGGCTTCGGTACAGTCTATCTCGGTGGTGACGGCGTACCACGAGCTGACGAAGGTCTGGAAGAAACGGTAGTTGTCGCGGCGGACCCAGGTGTCTACATCAATGATATGTTTCATGCTTCATTCATTTTTAATACGAGCGCAAAGATAGGCTTTTCGGCGCTCCCCGCCAACGCCGTCCTTGGCGAAATCCGTAAAACGGGTACAAAAATCCCGCATCGGGGTTATCTTCCCATCCGCCCGCCACGCTATCTTTGCATCGGATATCAAAACGGACTGAATCATGACTATCGAAAATTTCAAAGAATTTGTAAAGACGCGCCGTCCGCTGGACACCGAAGACATCGGACGGTTCATGAACGACATGAGCGACGAAGCACGGCGCATCACCTTCCAACTGAACACAGCCTACCACACGCCCGACGAAGTACGCCGGCTGCTCTCCCAGCTCTTCGGCTACAAGGTGCCCGACTCGCTCCGCGTGTTCCCGCCCTTCTACACGGACTTCGGCAAGAACATCACCGTGGGCCGCGACGTGTTCATCAACGCCTGCTGCCACTTCCAGGACCACGGCAGAGTGACGCTGGGCGACGGTTGCCAGATAGGACACAACGTCGTGTTCGCCACCCTCAACCACGAACTCGCCCCCGAGCGGCGGCACGTCACCCTGCCCGCCCCCATCGTCCTGGGGCGCCGCGTCTGGGTGGGGTCGAACGCCACCATCCTCTCCGGTGTGACCATCGGCGACAATGCCGTCGTGGCGGCCGGTGCCGTGGTGACAAAGGACGTGCCTCCCGGCGCCGTGGTGGGAGGAGTGCCCGCCCGCATCATCAAGTACATCACCAACTAAACACACCTATTCGTATGAACAAACTTATTGTATCATCTATCTTTTGCATTCTAACACTGAACAGTATGGCACAACAGAAAATTGTACAGACAGCCGGACGTGACCAACTGGGCGAGTTCGCCCCCGAGTTTGCCCGCCTGAACGACGACATCCTCTTCGGAGAGGTATGGAGCCGCAACGACCTCCTGAGCCTGCGCGACCGCAGCCTCGTCACCCTGACCGCCCTCATCAGCCAGGGCATGACCGACTCTTCGCTCACCTACCACCTGCAGACGGCCCGCCAGAACGGCATCAGCCGGACGGAGATCTCCGAAATCATCACCCACATCGCCTTCTACGCCGGATGGCCCAAGGCATGGGCAGCCTTCCGCCTGGCCAAGGACGTATGGGCCGACGACACGCCCGCCACGGACGCCAAAGCCGCCTTCCAGCGGACGATGATTTTCCCCATCGGCGAACCGAATACGGCCTACAGCCGCTACTTCACGGGCAACAGCTACCTGGCCCGTATCTCGGACACACAGGTGCCTTTTGCCAACGTCACCTTCGAGCCACGCTGCCGCAACAACTGGCACATCCACAAGGCCACAAAGGGCGGCGGACAGATGCTGGTCGGCGTAGCCGGACGCGGCTGGTACCAGGAGGAAGGCAAGCCTGCACAGGAAATCCTGCCCGGCACGGTCATCCACATCCCCGCCAACGTGAAGCACTGGCACGGCGCGGCGGCCGACAGCTGGTTTGCCCACCTGGCCTTCGAAATCGCAGGCGAGAACACCTCCAACGAATGGCTGGAACCCGTGACGGACGAGGAATACAACCAACTTCAACCCTAAAAAACATCCCTTTATGTACAAACGATTATTCACCTGGCTGGCAGTGGTGGGCATCTGTCTCGCCCTGCCGGCACAATCCAAACAACACATGAAAACATCAGATACCCCAAAGGCACTCGTAACCTACTTCTCGGCCACGGGCAACACCGCCCGAGCCGCCCGGCTGATAGCTGCTGCCACCGGCGCCGACCTCTACGAAATCCGCCCTGCACAAACCTATACGGAAAAAGACCTTGACTGGCACGATGCCCACTCGCGCAGCTCGGTCGAAATGAAGGACCCCAAAGCCCGCCCCGCCATCCAAACACCCAAAGCCGACGTGGAAGCCTACGACGTCATCTTCATCGGCTACCCCATCTGGTGGGACCTCGCGCCGAGGATCATCAACACCTTCATCGAAAGCCACAACCTGAAAGGCAAGACGGTCGTACCCTTCGCCACCTCGGGCAGCAGTTCGATCACTAACAGCGCCGCCACGTTGAAGAAGGATTATCCCGACCTCAACTGGAAGGCAGGCAAACTGCTGAACCGCGCCACCGAAAAAACGGTAAGCGAATGGGTGGAAAACCTGTAATTTCCGGCCGCAAAAGTGTTATTTAGTCTTACCATATTCGTGGGGATAAGGATGAACTCCGTATCTTTATCCCCATGAAACTGCCCTCGAAATACATCGCCCTGCTCGTCGTCCTCTCGCTGGCGGGCATTTTCGCCTATCAGGCCTACTGGCTGACAGGCCTCTACCGCACCATGCGCACCGACCTGGAGCGCAACATCACCGAAGCCATGCGCATCAGCGACTACAACGAGATGCTGGTACGTATCGAACTGATGCAACGCCGCAACAAGGAGCACGGCGAAATTTCCGTATCGGCAGGCTATGGCAACAAGGGAGAGAAAATCGTGCAGAGCAACACGACCTTCCACACCTCTCCCGGCGACACGACCACCCACACGCGGGTGGACACCCTCTACCAATCCGCTACTGCGGATACCACCATGTCCGATGCGATGATCCACAGTAAGGATGGACTCGACATACTGCTCCGCGACCATAACAGCATCACCAATATGGCCGCCTACATACAACGTGGCATGCATTCCGGACTGGACATCTTCATCGAACCCTCGTTCGCCACCTACGACAGCCTGCTCAACGACCGCCTCAGGGAAATGAACATCCCCATTCGCTACCGCCTGCAATACCTCTACTCGGGCTATGACATCCATGACCGCTGGATGTATACCGATACCCTGGCTACGGGCGGTACACCCGGCTATGTACCCGGCCCCGATGCCGTCAGCTACCAATATGCCTTCTCTTCCTCCGGCCACGATGTCTACCGGCTCACCACCGAACCGTTGGGCGGCCTCGTCCTGCGGCAGATGGCAGGTATCCTCACGACCTCGCTGGTCATCCTCCTCATCCTCGGTTTCTCCTTCTGGTACCTCATCCGCACCATCCTGCGGCAGAAGACGCTGGAGGAGATGAAGAGCGACTTCACCAACAACATCACCCACGAGCTGAAGACGCCCATCGCCGTGGCTTATGCTGCTACCGATGCCCTGCTCAACTTCCATCAGGCCGACGACCCCGACAAGCGCGAACGCTACCTGCGCATCTGCCAGGAACAGCTCAGCCGCCTGGGCGGACTGGTGGAGCAGATACTCTCCATGTCGATGGAACGGCGCAAGACTTTCCGCCTCCGCCTTGAAGAAATACGGCTGGCCGACCTTCTGCCCTCGCTCGTCGAGCTGCACAAGCTGAAAGCCGACAAACCCGTCCATGTCACTCTCGACATCGTCCCCGAAGACCTGACCGTCACTGCCGACCGCACACACCTGGCCAACATCGTGAGCAACCTGCTGGACAACGCCGTGAAGTATTCGCGCGACAGAGCCGACATCACCGTCCGCTGCCGCCGCACCGAAACCGATGGCCGGACGTGGGCAGAAATCAACGTCGCCGACCACGGCATCGGCATTGCCCGCGACCGCCAGCCTCACGTATTCGACAAGTTCTATCGCGTGCCCACCGGCAACCTGCATGAAGTGAAAGGCTACGGCCTTGGCCTCTTCTATGTCAAGACGATGGTGGAGAAGCACGGCGGAACGGTGGAAGTGAAAAGCGAACCTGGAAAAGGAAGTGAGTTTATTGTAAGAATTTAATCGAATGGAAAAGATAAAAGTACTATTAGTCGAGGATGAACAGACCCTCGCCATGATTATCAAGGACACCCTCGAAGGCCAGGGTTTCCTCATCCACACCGCTGCCGACGGCGAAGAGGGATTGCGCCTGTTCTTCGACCTGCGCCCCGACGTGCTGGTGGCCGACGTCATGATGCCCCGCATGGACGGCTTCGAAATGGTGCGCCGCATCCGCCAGACCGACCGACGCACGCCCGTCCTCTTCCTCACAGCCCGTTCGGCGGTGAACGACGTGGTCGAAGGCTTCGAACTGGGTGCCAACGACTATCTGAAGAAACCCTTCGGCATGCAGGAACTCATCGTACGCATCAAGGCACTGATGGGCCGCGCCTGCACCTACACCCAGCCTGCCGAAAATGAACAGACTTTCTACGAAATAGGCCACTACCAGCTCGACACGCGCCGCCAGCTCCTTCTGCACGAAGGTCTGAAGCAGGAACTTTCACATCGCGAAGCCGAAATCCTGCGCCGCCTTTGCCAAAACCGCAACTGCGTAGTGAGCATGCGAGACATCCTGCTCGACCTTTGGGGTGACGACTCCTTCTTCAACCAGCGCAGCCTGCACGTCTTCATCACCAAGCTCCGCCACAAGCTGGCCAAGGACGACCACATCCGCATCATCAACGTGCGGGGTGTCGGATACAAACTGATTACAGAATAAAAAACCGATAAATAGTCTTAAGACAGAGTGAAGAGTGTCAGGAAAAGCCGTATCTTTGATGCTGACAACAATATATAAAAGATATGAAACGATTCTTAGTTCTCTTTTCACTACTTGCCATATACTGCGGCATTGCCCTTGCACAGACCGAAGCGACCGCCGATACCCTGCGCCAGGCGACGGGCGACATTCCTCCGACTAGCGACCAATTACTGCCCGACGGTGTAAAAAGCTACGACGGTTTCCTGATAGACATGAACAATCTGGTGAAGCTTCCTACACCAGACATGAACAAGACTTACAAAATCGTTATCCCCGACGCCAGCAAGGATTATAACTGGATATTCCGCCTGAACCCCGATGTCACCTATTCGTCGGGACTGAGCAATATGTTCTCCCTGTCGGGTTCACCCTATTTCAGCAGCAATCCGTTCGGCATCATGGGATTCGGCTTCGGCAACACAACGGACAACCTGCAGATGGGCAGTTTCCGCCTGAAGAACGGCTGGCGGCTGAACACCTACGGCGAATACGACAAGGACGGCTGGCGGGTACCCAACCCTTCGGCCCTGCCCTGGCAAAAGAACAACTTCAAGGGCGCTTTCGAACTGAAGTCGCAGGACGGTTCGTTCGGCATCCGCATCGAAGTGCAGAAGGGACGTGAAAATCCGTTCTTCTATTAAAATACCGAACATCATGCAACAGAAGATACTGATCGTAGGAGCCAACGGCTTTACGGGCCGACGCATCCTCGACACCCTGTCGGGCAAAGCAGACTATCAGGTGACGGGCTGTTCGCTGCACCCTGATATCTGCCCGGACGCAAACAGCTACCGCTTTGTGCAAGCCGACATCCGCGATGATGCAGCCGTCCGCCGCCTGTTCGAGGAAATACAACCCGACATCGTCATCAATACCTCCGCCCTCTCCTCGCCCGACTATTGCGAAAACCACCGCGAAGAGACAGACGAGACCAACATCCATGCCGCCACCCGCCTGGCCGAAAACTGCGAACGCCTCGGCAGCCGCCTCATCCACCTGTCTACGGATTTCGTGTTCGGCGGAGACACCGACCGCCTCTACACCGAAGAAGACATGCCCGCCCCCGTGAACTACTACGGCCGGAGCAAGTGGGAGAGCGAACAACAGGTAGCCCGGCTGTGCAGCAACTATGCCGTGGCACGCATCGTGGTGGTCTACGGACAACCCCTGCCCGGCCAGCATGGCAACATCGTACGCCTCGTGGCCGACCGCCTGCGCAGCGGACAGCCCATCCGTGTGGTGAACGACCAATGGCGCACGCCGACCTTCGTAGACGACGTGGCGCAAGGCGTGGAACAGCTCATCAGCCAACCGTCCAACGGCCTCTTCCACATCTGCGGCCCGGAGTGCCTGACTATTGCCGACATTGCCTGTCGCGTGGCCGATGTGCTGCGGCTGGACTCCTCGCTGATACAACCCGTCAGCACCGCCGAGATGCAGGAAGCTACGCCCCGACCCCGCTTCAGCGGCCTGAGCATCGACAAAGCCCGTCGCCTGCTGGGCTACCGCCCGCACTCGCTGGACGAAGGTATCCGGGCCATGTTCAGCTGAAAACTGCGCTTTCGCTTTTGTACGTCACTCAGTTTACTTATCTTTGCCATCCGTAAAATCAAACAGGAGACTGACCCTCGTGAAAAAGAAATTCATCTCAAAAACGTCGTTGCGCTTCCGCCGCTGGAGTCACAAGAGCTATGCTGCCTTTGCCAGCATCGGGCGGAATGTCACCATCGGACGCCTGTCCAAAGGCGTGGCCGACAGCTCGCTGCGCAAACAGACAGACACGACGGACACACTCCTTCCATCCTTATCATCCATTATGACCATCGAACAACTGAAACTGCGGGTACTGGCAGGCACAGCCCTGTCGCCCGAAGAAGCGGCCTGGCTGGCAGGTACGGCCGACCGCGAGGCGCTCTACCGCGCCGCCCACGAGATTACCGAGGCATGCGCCCCGCGCGAATTCGATATGTGCTCCATTGTCAATGCCAAGTCGGGCCGATGCCCTGAAAACTGCAAATGGTGCGCACAATCCTCCCACTACCACACACAGGCCGACATCTACGACCTGCTTCCCGCCGAAGAATGCCTGCGGCACGCCCGTGCCAACGAAGAGCAGGACGTCAACCGGTTCTCACTGGTGACCAGCGGACGAAAACCTTCCAAGAAACAGATTGAACAACTTTGCGACACGGTGCGCTACCTGCGCCGCCATTCGTCCATCCAGCTCTGTGCCTCGCTGGGCCTGGCCGATGAAGACGAACTGAGGCAACTGCACGAAGCCGGCGTGACGCGCTACCACTGCAACCTCGAGACGGCTCCCAGCTATTTCCCCACCCTCTGCTCCACGCATACGCAGGAGGAGAAGATACGCACGCTGGAGGCAGCCCGCCGCGTGGGCATGGACGTGTGTAGCGGCGGCATCATCGGCATGGGCGAGACGATGGAGCAGCGCATCGAACTGGCCTTCACGCTCCGCAAGCTGGGTGTACAGTCCATCCCCATGAACCTGCTCAGCCCCATCAAGGGCACGCCGCTCGAACATCAGGCACCGCTGACCGAAGACGAAATACTGACAACCATCGCCCTCTTCCGCTTCATCAACCCCACGGCCTACCTGCGTTTCGCAGGCGGACGTTCGCAGCTAAGCCGCGACGCCGTGAAGAAAGCCTTATATATAGGTATCAACTCGGCCATCGTGGGCGACCTGCTCACCACCCTCGGCTCGAAAGTAGCCGAAGACAAGCAATTGGTACGCGAGGCGGGTTACCGCCTATGCGACTCGCAATTCGACCGCGAACACCTGTGGCATCCCTATACCTCGACCACCAACCCGCTGCCCGTCTATAAAGTGAAGAGTGCGCAGGGGGCGACCATCACGCTGGAAAGCGGTGAGACGCTGGTCGAAGGCATGTCGTCGTGGTGGTGCCAGGTGCACGGATACAACAACCCCGTGCTGAACCAGGCCGTGGAAGAACAACTGAAACGGATGTCGCACGTCATGTTCGGCGGCCTGACGCACGACCCTGCCATCGAACTGGGCCGTCTGCTGCTGCCGCTGGTGCCGCCGTCGATGCAGAAAATCTTCTACGCCGACTCGGGCTCCGTAGCCGTGGAGGTAGCGCTGAAGATGGCCGTACAATATTGGGTCGGACGGGGAAAGGAGAAGAAAAACAATTTCGTCACCATCCGCTCGGGCTACCACGGCGACACGTGGAATGCCATGTCGGTCTGCGACCCCGTCACGGGCATGCACTCGCTCTTCGGAAGCGCCCTGCCCGTGCGCTACTTCGTGCCGCAGCCCCGCTCGCGCTTCGACGGCGAATGGAACCCCGACGACATCCTGCCGCTGAAAGAGACCATCGAACGTCATGCCGACGAACTGGCCGCCCTCATCCTCGAGCCCATCGTACAGGGCGCGGGCGGCATGTGGTTCTACCACCCGCAATACCTGCGCGAAGCCGCCCGCCTGTGCCGCGAACACGGCCTGCTGCTCATCTTCGACGAGATAGCCACGGGCTTCGGACGGACGGGTCGCCTCTTTGCCTGGGAGCATGCGGGTGTGGAGCCGGACATCATGTGCATCGGCAAGGCGCTGACGGGCGGATACATGACGCTGTCCGCCGTGCTGGCCACGAACGAGGTGGCGGATACCATCTCGAACCACGCCCCCGGCTGCTTCATGCACGGCCCCACGTTCATGGGCAATCCGCTGGCCTGCGCCTGTGCCTGCGCCTCCATCCGCCTGCTCACGTCGGCCGAATACGACTGGCAGGGACGGGTGCGCCGCATCGAAGCGCAGCTGCGCCGCGAGCTGGAGCCTGCCCGACAGCTGCCGCAGGTGGCGGACGTGCGCGTGCTGGGCGCCATCGGCGTCATCGAGACCCGCGAGCCGGTAGACATGGCCTGGATGCAGCGCCGCTTCGTAGAGGAAGGCATCTGGGTGCGTCCCTTCGGACGACTGGTTTACCTGATGCCGCCTTTCGTCATCGAGCCGGAACAGCTGAGCCGACTGACGGGAGGATTGCTGAAGATAGTAGGAGAGATGAAATAACAGAAGACCATGAACTTTACCCATGAACTACAACAAGCCCTCGACGCCCTGCGCGCCCAGGGCAACCTGCGCCGCCTGCCCCGACTGGAGCACGACGGACGCTACGTCACTACCCCCGACGACGGACGGCGGATGCTGAACCTCTCGTCCAACGACTACCTGGGACTGGCGGCCGACACCGACCTGCGCCGCGAGTTCCTGGAGACGCTGACGCCCGAGACGTTCCTGCCCACCTCGTCGTCGTCGCGCCTGCTGACGGGCAACTTCCGCGTCTACGACGAACTGGAGGACGAACTGGCCCGACGGTTCGGCACCGAAGCCGCGCTGGTGTTCAACTGCGGCTACCACGCCAACACGGGCATCCTGCCCGCCGTGGCCGACGCACAGACGCTCATCCTGGCCGACAAGCTGGTGCACGCCAGCCTCATCGACGGCATCCGCCTCGCCGCGCCCGCCCGCTGCATCCGCTACCGCCACAACGACCTCGCGCAGCTGGCGGCCACGGCCACCGCCTCATCATCGTCACCGAAAGCGTGTTCAGCATGGACGGCGACCGCACCGACCTGCGCCGCCTCGTAGCCCTGAAGCGCCGCTACGACAACGTGCTGCTCTACGTCGACGAGGCCCATGCCTTCGGCGTCTTCGGTCCCACGGGACTGGGTTGCGCCGAAGAAGAGGGCTGCACGAGGGACATCGACTTCCTCGTGGGCACCTTCGGCAAAGCCTGCGCCTCGGCCGGAGCCTACGTGGCGTGCAGCCGGACGGTGCGCGACTACCTCGTCAACCGCATGCGCCCGTTCATCTTCACCACCGCCCTGCCGCCCGTCAGCGTGGCGTGGACGCTGTTCGTCGTGCGCCGACTGGTTGCGATGGGCGACCGCCGTCGCCACGTCCTGCGCCTAGGCGAACGGCTGCGCGCCCGCCTCGCCCAGCGGGGATACGCCTCGCCCAGCGTCAGCCAGATTGTCCCGATGATTGTCGGGCCGAGCGCCGACACCGTGCTGCGCGCCGAAGCCCTGCAACGCCACGGCTTCTACGCCCTGCCCGTCCGTCCGCCCACGGTGCCCGAAGGCACGTCGCGCATCCGCTTCTCGCTGACCGCAGCCCTGACAGAAGACGAAGTGGACGCCATCCCCCTCTGACGACCGCCGAAGCCCTACGGAAGTCTGCGGAAACCTGTCCGCAAGGTTCCGAAGCCCTGCGGAAGGCCGCGGAAAGCTGTCCGCAAGGTTCCGAAGCCCTACGGAAAGCCGCGGAAAGCTGTCCGCAAGGTTCCGAAGCCCTACGGAAGGCCGCGGAAAGCTGTCCGCAAGGTTCTGAAGCACTTCGGAAGGCCGCGGAAACCTGTCCGCAAGGTTCTGAAGCCCTACGGAAGGCCACGGAAAGCTGTCCGCAAGGTTCTGAAGCCCTACGGAAGGCCGCGGAAAGCTGTCCGCAACCTACAAAAACAAATGATTAACCCTGGAAACGAATGAAACAACTCTACCTCATCCACGAACACCATCCCCGCCTGCTCCTGTTCTTTGCCGGATGGGCGGCAGACGAAACGCCGTTCCGTCACTACCGCCCGCAGGGGATGGACTACCAGATCTGTTACGACTACCGCACACTGGACTTCGACGCCGCGCCCCTGCGCGCCTACGTCGAGGTGCACGTCGTAGGCTGGTCGATGGGCGTATGGGCCGCCTCGCACGTGCTGCCTTCGGCAGGCCTGAACGTGGCCAGCTGCACCGCCCTGAACGGCACGCCTCACCCCATCGACGAACGGCGCGGCATTCCGCCCGCCATCTACCAAGGTACGCTCGACGGACTGACGGGCGCCTCGCTCCACAAGTTCCTGCGCCGCATGTGTGCCGACAGCGACGCCTTCCGCCGGTTCCTCGAACGCACGCCCCGCCGCCCGCTGGACGAGATACGCGACGAGCTGGCCTGCATCGCCCGCCTCGACGCCACGCTGCCCAACGCCACGCTGACGTGGACCGAAGCCGTCGTGGGCCGCGCAGACCGCATCATCCCGCCCGCCAACCAGCTGACGGCCTGGCACGAGCTGGGTACGCCCGTCCTTGAGACCGACGACGCGCACTACCAGGAAACCCTCTTCAACCATTACCTGCAAGACCGATGGACAAACGCCTGATAGCCGAACGATTTGCCCGCGCCCGCTCCACCTATAGTCGCGAGGCGCGCGTGCAGCAGCAGGTGGCCGAGAAGATGACCGCCCTGCTGCGCCGCACCCTGCCCGACGCCCGCTTCGACCGCATCACCGAGTTCGGCTGCGGCACGGGGCTGTATTCGCAGCTCATCCACGACACGTGGCACCCCTCGCTGCTCCACCTCAACGATCTCTGCCCCGAGATGCGTTTCTGCCTGGAGGAACTGACCGCCCGGCCCGGTGTGGCGTTCAAGGCGGGCGATGCCGAGACCTGCCCCCTGCCCGGCGGGCTGGACCTGCTGACGTCGTGCTCCACCCTCCAGTGGTTCGCCTCGCCCCGCGACTTCTTCCGCCGCGCCGCCTCGCTGCTCCGCCCCGGCGGCGTGCTGGCTTTCACCACCTTCGGCCTGCGCAACCTGCATGAGATACGCACGCTGACGGGCAACGGGCTGGACTACACGCCGCCCCAGCAGCTCCGCCGCGAGCTGGAAGACGCCGGATTCTGCATCCTCCATCTGGAGCAAGAAGAGGCCGTCCTCCGCTTCCCCACCCCCGTCGACGTCCTGCGCCACCTGCGCATGACGGGCGTCACCGGCACGGAGAAGCAGACCTGGAGCCGCGGACGCCTGCAAGCGTTCTGCGACGAATACCTCCGCCGCTTCGGCTCGCCCGAAGGCGTGAGCCTGACGTATCAACCGATATATGTGATTTCTTCCAAAAAAACACCAACAATATGAACAACATCTACTTCATCAGCGGCATCGACACCGATGCCGGAAAATCCTACTGCACCGCCTGGTATGCGGCGCAAATCATCAAAGAAGGCCGACGCGTCATCACCCAGAAATTCATCCAGACAGGCAACGTGGGCCACAGCGAGGATATCGACCTGCACCGCCGCCTCATGGGCACCGGCTACCTGCCCGAAGACCGCGAAGGAGTCACCATGCCCGAAATCTTCTCCTACCCCGCCTCGCCCGACCTGGCCGCACGCATCGACCACCGCGAAATAAACTTCGAACGCATCGACCGCGCCACGCAGGAACTGGCCCGCCGCTACGACACGGTGCTGGTCGAAGGTGCCGGCGGCCTGATGGTCCCCCTGAAGGACGAGTACCTCACCATCGACTACATCGCCGAACGAGGCTATCCGCTCGTCTTCGTCACCTCGGGCAAGCTGGGCAGCGTGAACCATACCCTGCTCAGCCTGGAAGCCGTGGCCCGCCGCGGTATCCGGCTCGACACCGTGCTCTACAACCTCTATCCCACTCTGGCCGACACTACCATCCAGCAGGACACGCAGCAGTACCTGCGCCGCTACCTCGGACGCCACTTCCCGCAATGCCGCTTCCTGACGGTGCCCGTGCTGGAAGGGTAAGAAAAAAGGACGGGCAGGCAGTACAAGGTGTGGACGAAAATTTGTACTTTTGCGCAACACTATAACGAAACAAAATGGAAGCATTCGCATTCGACACAACAGAACAATACCTGCTGGCAGCCACCGGCATCCTGCTGGCCGTCCAGGCCCTCTACTACCTCGCCCTCTACAATCGCATCCACCTGCGCAGCCGCAAGGCACGGCGCGAAGAACTGCACTTCACACAGGAGCTTCCCCCGTTGTCCGTCATCATCTGCGCCCACGAAGAAGTGGAAAATCTGCGCCGCAACCTGCCCGCTATCCTCGAGCAGGACTATCCGCAGTTCGAAGTCATCGTCATCAATGACGGCGAGAAGGGTGAAAGCGAAGATTATCTGACCCAGCTCGAGAACCGCTACTCCAACCTGTATCACAGTTTCGTGCCCGACTCTTCACGCTATATCAGCCGCAAGAAGTTGGCCGTCACGCTGGGCATCCGCGCCGCCCGCTACGACTGGCTGGTGCTGACTGAAGCCAACTGCTGTCCGCAAAGCAACCAGTGGCTGCGCCTGATGGCCCGCAACTTCACCTCGCGCACCGAAGTGGTGTTGGGCTACAGCGGATACGAACGCGGCCGTAACTGGCTCCACCGCCGTGCCGCCTTCGACAGCCTGTTCACCGCCATGCGCTATCTGGGCTTCGCCCTGGCCGGCAGTCCCTACATGGGCATCGGCCGCAACCTGGCCTACCGCAAATCGCTCTTCTTCGACCAGAAAGGCTTCTCCGCCCACCTGAACCTGCGCCGCGGCGACGACGACCTCTTCGTCAACCAAGTGGCCCGCCGGGACAATACTCGTGTGGAAACCGATCCGGCAGCCGTTGTCCGTATGCAACCCCTGTTCCGCACCAAGGACTGGCGCGAAGAGAAAATAGGTTATGCTTCCACCGCCCGCCTCTTCCACGGCGCACAGCGCTGGTTCCTCGGATTTGAGACCTTCAGCCGTCTGCTGTTCTATGCCGCATGGGTAGCCACAGTTGCCCTCGCCGCCCTGCACGCCCACTGGATGGCGGCAGGCATCGGTTTCCTGCTATTCGCACTCCGCTTTACGATGCAAGCACTCGTCATAAACCATACAGCCCGTAATTTGGACGAAAAATACCGCTACTATCTGCTCCTCCCCGTCTTCGACATCCTACAGCCACTCCAGTCCCTGCGCTGGAAGCTCTACTGCCTCTTCAGAGACAAACGGGAGTTCCTGCGGAAATAAAAAAGAAAAAGTATCCATCATTCGTAGCGCATGGAGTCGGCTGGGCGGATACGCGTAATTAGATAGGATGGACCGACCAGCATCAACACCGAGGCAAGAAGTGTACCAACATTGAGTAACAGGAATATCCACAGATTGAAAGAAACAGGAACAGTATCCATGTAATACGTAGTAGGATCGAGCTTGAAGAGCCCGAAGAAACGCTGTACAAAATAAAAAGCCAACCCGATAGCATTGCCCCACAACATCCCCCGGCCGATGAGGAATACGGAGAACCACAAGAACAGGTGGCGGATAGTACGATTATTAGCTCCGAGCGACTTCAGTACGCCGATCATCGACGTACGCTCGATGATGATGATGAGTAGCCCCGATATCATCGTAAAGCCCGCCACACCAATCATCAGCACCAGGATCACCCAGATGTTGACGTCCAAAATGCCAAGCCAGGCAAAGATGCCAGGATTGAGCTGTTCAATGTTGCGGGCACAGAACTCTTGTCCATAACGGTCGGTTTTTCCCTCCAGACCGGAAGCCAGTTCCCACGTAATATCTTCCAAGCGGCTGTAGTCGTTCACTGTCAGCTCCAGTCCGCTAAAGCGGTCGGTTTCCCAACGGTTCAGACGGTTCACCGTATAGAGGTCGGTAACAAGATAGAGGTTATCAAACTCGGTCAGATTGGTCTGATAAATGCCTGCGATGATCAAGCGACGCGCCCGGATATTATCCTGTATGAAATAAGTATCTATCTTGTCGCCCAACTTCAGCTTCAGCTTGTCGGCCAGCGAACGGGAGATGACCACCCGGTTGGACGAAGCCGTGTCACTGAACTGGGGCATCTCGCCCTCCAGCAGGTGGCGGCGGAAAAACTCCGCGTCATAATCCGGCCCGATACCCTTGAGCAACATGCCTTGAAAAGCCTCGTCCGTCTTGATCATACCCGCCTTGAGCGAATAGCGCTGCACGTGGTAGATGTCTGTATTGGCACGCAGTGAATCCAATTCTGCCGTCGTCATCGAGATAGGAAGCGACTCGTAAAGAGAACCGGCATTAAGGTTGGTTATTTGTATATGCGAACCGAAGCCTGCAATCTTGTCGCGCACCTCTTTTTTAAATCCGACAATGACAGACACAGTTACAATCATCACCGCCAATCCGATAGCGATGCCAATCATAGCAATGAGTACCGCCGGCCGCGAAACCTGTTTGCCGGAATCATTGTCACGATAGATACGATGAGCGATAAATAGAGGCAGGTTCATAATAAGTTACTCCGTTCTTCCTGGGTATGCCTCCAACGCTTTTTGAAGTACAAAGAGGGCACGCGTCAGATCTTCCTTTTTCAACACATAGGCAATGCGTACTTCGTTGCGTCCAGCACCAGGTGTGGTGTAGAAGCCCGACGCGGGTGCCATGAATACCGTCTGACCTTCGTATTCGAAGTCGGACAAACACCAGGCACAGAACTTGTCCGAATCGTCCACCGGCAACTTGGCCACGGTATAGAAAGCTCCCATCGGAATGGGCGAATAGACACCGGGGATACGATTCAGTCCGTCGATGAGGCACTTACGACGCTCCACATACTCGTCGTACGTGTCACGCAGGTAGTCCTCTCCTGCATCAAGCGAAGCCTCGGCAGCAATCTGTCCAATCAAAGGAGGACTGAGACGGGCCTGGCAGAACTTCATTACAGCATCGCGAATTTCCTTGTTCTTTGTAATCAGCGCACCAATGCGAATACCGCACTCCGAATAACGCTTCGATACAGAATCAATAAGCACTACGTTCTGTTCGATACCCTCCAAATGGCAAGCAGAGATATAGGGCGAACCGGTATAGATGAACTCACGGTACACCTCATCCGAGAAGAGGAAGAGGTCATACTTCTTCACCAGGTCACGTATCTGGTTCATCTCGCGGCGGGTATAGAGATACCCCGTAGGGTTGTTAGGATTGCAGATGAGGATGGCACGCGTACGCTCATTAATCAGCTCCTCAAATTTCTCCACCTTGGGTAGCGAAAAGCCTTCCTCAATGGTGGTAGCTATGGTACGTATCTTGGCGCCGGCCGAAATGGCAAAAGCCATGTAGTTAGCATAAGCCGGTTCGGGCACAATGATTTCGTCGCCCGGATTCAGACAAGCCATAAAGGAAAAAAGCACCGCCTCCGATCCACCCGAGGTCACGATGATATCATCCGCTGTCAAATGGATGTTATACTTCTCGTAGTAGCCCACCAGCTTCTCACGATAACTGCGGTAACCCGCACTGGGACTGTACTCCAGCACCTTGCGGTCGATGTTGCGGATGGCATCAATGGCCACCTGCGGCGTGGGTAGGTCGGGCTGTCCGATGTTCAGGTGAAACACATGTATGCCCCTTTGTTTGGCGGCATCGGCCAGTGGAGCCAGCTTGCGGATGGGAGATGCAGGCATCTCCGTCCCCCGGATGGATATTTTCGGCATGAGTCTTGTTCTTTTTTACAGTTTAGAAGTTTGCATTTGCTGATACTTTTATTCCAAGTTATTTAGAAATTGCAAATGTAGCGATTTATTTGATACCATAGGAGTGCATGGCATAAAAACTTTAAAAACCTTATCTATATTAAAAACGTTATGCCATGTGAAAAGAAACTCTTACCTTTGGATATACAAAAACGTCAATTATCATACCATGGTCATTAATCTCATAACATTTGCCTCGCTGCTCCACAAGCAGGCTTCCGTCCGCAGTTCCCATGAAATTGTTCTTGCCGAACTGGAAAAATATTTCACCGTACGCTTCGTAGACTACCAACAAATGAATAGCCTCACTCCTGATGATTTCAGCATCCTGTTTATCGCTACTGGAGGAGTGGAGCGACTAGTCATACAGCATTTCGAACAACTTCCCCGCCCTACCATATTATTAGCAGATGGTATGCAAAATTCACTCGCCGCAGCCCTCGAAATTTCATCCTGGCTCCGAACCCGTGGCATGCGAAGCGAGATTTTGCACGGAGAGCTGACAGAAATCATTAAACGTTTGCTTGTAATGTACAATAATTTTAAAGCACAACGCAAGCTTAACGGATCCCGTATCGGAGTTATTGGCACCCCATCCAGCTGGCTTATTTCCAGTAACGTCGATTATCTGTTGGCAAAACGCCGTTGGGGAATAGAATATACCGATATTCCTTTAGAACGTGTCACAGAATATTTCAACAATATCTCAGATGACGAAGTGGGCAATGCCTGTGCTGAGTTAGCAGAAAAAGCATTAGCCTGTCGAGAGGCCTCACCGGAAGATATGCTGAAAGCCATGAAGATTTATAAAGCACTAAAACGAATTGTAGAGGAAGAAAAATTAGCTGCTTTGACATTGAGCTGCTTCAAGCTGATTGAGTCGACAGGAACAAGTGGATGCCTGGCGTTATCTTTGCTAAATGACGAGGGCATTATAGCTGGATGTGAAGGAGACTTACAATCCATATTTACAATGTTAATTACCAAAACACTCACCGGTCAAGCAGCTTTCATGGCCAATCCATCTATGATCAATGCGCGCACCAATGAAATCATACTGGCCCATTGTACCATAGGATTAAAGCAGACTGAACAATTCATTCTACGCAGCCACTTCGAAACAGACATGAGTATCGGTATTCAAGGATTGCTTCCCTTGGGAGATGTGACAATCGTGAAATGTGGAGGAGAATGCCTGGATGAATATTACCTAACGACCGGCAGACTGACCGAAAATACCAATTATATCAACATGTGTCGTACACAGGTACGAATCAAACTGGATTCTCCAGCAAGTTATTTTCTAAAGAATCCATTAGGTAATCATCATATTTTAGTGCATGGTAACTACAAAACTCTGTTTGACGAGTTTCTGCAAGTAAATGCATGCAAACGAACCGAGTAACAAAAAAACTACCTCTTCTATACCTTAACAAGTTTGCGCAATTGCTACATAAATTGAAAAACAGAAGTTCAATCTATGCAACAATTGCGCAAGCTATCATAAATACTCACTTTGCAACAGAAGTGAGTATTTTTTCAATTTCATCCTGTTCCTCAACGCTAAAAGCTGTATTATGCAAGGCCTTTAAATTATCATCCAATTGTTCCACAGAGCTAACGCCAACAATCACAGATGTAACCAAGTTGTCTTTTAACAGCCAAGCTAAAGCCATTTCAGCCAAGGTCTGTCCACGACGCCGGGCGACCTCGTTCAAAGCTCTCACTTTGTGCATTACATCTTCTGTCAATGCCTCCTGTTTCAGAAAACCGCCCCGAGCTATACGCGAAGTGGCAGGAATGCCATCAAGATAACGTCCCGAAAGCAATCCTTGTGCCAATGGCGAAAAGGCTATAAAACCAGTACCATTTTCCGCTGCTTGCTTCAAGATTCCTGTTTCTTCCACTTTTCTGTCCAGAAGGTTATATCTTCCCTGATAAAGCAGGCAATGGACATCATGGCTTTTCAAATAATCATAAGCTTTCTGCGCCTCTTCCAAAGGATATTTGGAAATGCCTACATAAAGAGCCTTTCCCTGACGAACAATATCCACCAATGTCTGCATTGTTTCTTCAAGCGGCGTATACGGATCGAAACGATGCGAATAGAAAATATCCACATAATCAAGATTCATACGGCGGAGACTTTGATCAAGACTCGCCATAAGAGATTTGCGCGAGCCCCATGTACCATACGGTCCAGGCCACATGTCGTGTCCTGCCTTGGTAGAAATGAACAATTCGTCACGATACGAAGCAAAAGAATGTTTCATCACATATCCGAACGTTTCCTCTGCACTGCCAGGAGAAGGTCCATAATTATTAGCCAAATCAAAATGGGTGATTCCACAATCAAAAGCATGATGTAGCTTACGACGGCTTTCAGACAATGTATCTACATCGCCAAAATTATGCCATAACCCAAGCGAGATTTCCGGTAACAGAATTCCGCTGTGGCCTGCACGACGATATTTCATCCCTGCCTCATAACGGGTATCAACAGGTCTATAATTATTCTCTGTCATTATCATAAATGCTATTATACCACAAAAAGAAAAATTCCTCCCGCTGCAACATTCAAACTAGAACAGGAGCGGAAGGAATTTATGATGTCAAAAACCTATATCATTCAAATGCCCAGCGATGCACGCACTGCCTTCACCTTTTCTTCAGCATCGGCATTAGCTCCGGCATAGCACTTCGGGCAACCCATTTCGCCCTTCACCTCAATGTAGAACTTGATCTTCGGTTCCGTACCTGAGGGACGGACAGAAATCTTCGTACCGTCTTCCGTGAAATACTGGAGCACGTTCGATGATTCAGGCATGTCGAGCTTGCTTATCTTGCCAGCAGCATCAGTCATCTCAAGCGTTTTGTAGTCCTTCACTACACACACCTTCGATCCTCCGATTTCCTTCGGCGGATTAGCACGGAAGTTGTCCATCATAGCCTTGATTTCTTCGGCGCCGCTCTTGCCCGGTTTCACCACGTTGACGGTAGTTTCTTTCGAGAAACCATATTCTACATAGATACCCATCAGCACGTCGTAGAGCGTCTTTCCCTGATCCTTGGCCCAGGCACAGATTTCAGCCAGCAGCGAGCAGGCCGAAACAGCATCCTTGTCGCGCACAAAGTCTTCAGCCAGGAAACCATAGCTTTCTTCACCGCCACCGATGTACTGCTGCTTGCCTTCGCGCAGGCGAATTTCACGAGCAATCCATTTGAAACCCGTGTAGCAGTCGAGCATCTCGACCTTGTTCTTGTCGGCCACGGCCTTAATAAGTTCGGTCGTAACGATGGTCTTCACAATAAAGTCGCCCGGCTGCATTTTGCCCGTAGCCAAACGATTCTTGATGATATAGTAAAGGAAGAGCAGACAGGTCTGATTACCGTTGATGAGCACCCACTCGCCCTTATCATCCTTGCAAGCCATGCCTACACGGTCAGCATCAGGATCACTGGCCATCACGATGTCGGCATCGATTTCCTTGGCCAGCTTAATGGCCAGCGTCAGTGCTTCAGCATTCTCGGGATTGGGCGAAACAACCGTCGGGAAGTTACCGTCTTTCACCATCTGTGACTCCACGCAATGTACATTTTCAAAACCCCACAGCTTCAATGAAGCGGGAATGAGCGCACGTCCAGCACCGTGGAGCGGCGTATAGACAATGCTCAAATCCTTCTGACGCTTGATGACTTCGGGGTCGATAGAGATGGAATGTACCTTCTCCAAGTATGCTTTGTCCACATCCTCGCCGATAATCTGGATAAGTTCCTTATTGCCGTTGAATTTGATGTCAGCCACCTTCACCTTGTTCACCTCATCGATAATAGCGGTATCGTGCGGAGCCAGCACTTGTGCACCGTCGTCCCAATAAGCCTTATAGCCGTTATACTCACGTGGATTATGGCTAGCCGTGATATTGATGCCGCTCTGGCAACCCAAATGACGAATAGCGAAGGACACTTCAGGCGTAGGACGCAGATCGTCGAACAGATAGACCTTAATACCGTTAGCCGAGAAAATGTCGGCTGAGATTTCAGCAAACTTACGGCTGTTGTTACGACAGTCATGACCTACAACGACAGAAATAGGTTGACCAGCAAAACACTTGTTCAGGTAGTTGGCCAAACCTTGCGTAGCGGCACCCACAGTATATATGTTCATACGATTGCTACCGGCACCCATAATACCGCGCAAGCCACCCGTACCAAACTCCAGATCTTTATAGAAGCTTTCTATCAGCTCCGTCTTATCGTCGTTTTCCAGCATTTTCTTCACTTCGGCCTGAGTCTCAGCATCAAAAGCCGGTCCCAGCCACTCTTGAGCTTTCTCAGTAACCAATTTAATCAAATCTTGATTTTCCATAAATCTATTATTTTATAGGTTAATACATTATCTGTTTTACTGTCCGACAAAGATAATCAGATAAAATGAAGAAACAAATTATTCAGGAATTTTATATCGGTCTCCTGTTTGTTTCACATATTCTTCAAGAAACTCTTTCGGATAGCCTGGACGGATGACACCGGCCGGCTGGCCGATGGAATTACGTTCAAACTTACCGTCCTTTACGCGCTTCACCACACCGTCATTATATTTAACAATCAAGAATTCACCAAGGCGTTTCCAAGCGTCGTGTGTGCTCTGAGCCGTCATCACGGTGTAGTTCGTCAAGAATTCCTTAGCTTTGGCAGGATCGGTTTCCAGCAGTTTCACGGCAACAGCTTCGATACCTTCCTGTGCCTGGTTGAAGGTAGTCTCGATTTCGTTCTGCACAGCCCGCACATCATCCATCATCAGATCATAGCGCGGATATACCATGTTGGCCACCCAGTTGTATATCCAGAAGGAAGACTTCCAGGAGAAGGTGATGTAGTCGGCACCGTCTACACGTGTGTAGCACTCAGGTACACGAGTAGCGCAGCAATAGACAGGCGTGAACACCGTCATATTGGCATCGTCCAGGCCGAACCACAGCACGCCACCTACGGCGTCGGGCAGGCTCTCGCGCATCTGTGCCACGAACACAAAGCCGCTCTGCTGGGTGGAGATGGGACGCTCGTTAAAGTATTTCTGTCCGTTCACTTCAAACTCCAGTGGTGAGAGCCGGTAGGGAGTATGATAAGGACCAGCACCAAAATCCTTTGTGATGTCGAGTGCCGTGCCTTCGTAGTGGTCGCGCATGGCGTTCTTCACATCTTGCACGGAAATTTTGCGGTTAGGTTTTATATAAAGAGGCATCGGCTCATCGGTCGTACCCTGGATATAGGGCAGAAACTCTTCGCCACGGTCGGTAAACATATTGAAGTAGCTCCACACGCGAGCCTCGCAATAGCGGCGTGCACCAAAATCAAGAGGTGCATAGGCCTTGGAGAAGCTGAAGTCCTTATTCACCCCATTGAAGTAGCCCTTCTCGCGGGCAAAGGAAATGACATCAGGCGAATACATGCAGTTTTCCTTGTCGTTCATGTCGAACTGATGGATACGGCTCTGGTTGGCATGAGCCGAGATACAGTCGTCCGGCACACGAACAGCCACCCACACGACACCACGTACGCCGGGACCCTTGCCTATCATCTCCATAATCCACACTTCATTGGGGTCGGCAATGGTAAAAGATTCGCCACTGCTATAATAGCCATACTCCTGCACCAGCTCGGTCATCACCTTGATAGCCTCACGTGCCGTACGCGAACGTTGCAAGCCCAGGTAAATCAAGCTACCATAGTCGATAACACCTGTCGTGTCCACCAACTCAGGACGCCCGCCGAAAGTGGTCTCTCCAATCGTCAGCTGAAATTCGTTCATGTTGCCCACTACATTATAGGTTTGACGAGCCTGTTCTATCTGTCCCAGGTACTTACCCGTATCCCACTCATAAACATTGATCATCGTTCCCTTCTTGTGCATGCCAGCAGGGTAGTGATACAACTCGCCGAACAGCGAATAGGAGTCGGCCGAATAGGAAATGATAGTTGAACCGTCGGCCGACACGCTCTTGCCCACAATAAGATTGGTACAAGCCAGTGTATCAGCTACGGCCGCTGCCATACAAACGACAGCAAGGGTCAATCTTCTAATCTTCATAATCGATAACTTTTATTATTTGAATATTAAGTATTTACCACACAAAGCGATACTGACGTGTAGTGACGTTTCCGCAACCGTCAGTGACACTCATCACCAGCACGTGACTACCGCCTTTCTTCACCCGACGAGGGTCAAGTTGGCACACCAACTCTCCCTTCACAGAGTTCGGTTTGCCGAAGAGAGCATATTTTCCGTCGATGGTACCACGATAGGAGGCGATGCCTGTCTGTGCGTCTTTTGCCTTAAAAACGATACGTCCCGTATGTCCCCAACCGGCCTGCCCTACAGGCGTCAATATGGGTGGAACGGTATCAATAGCCACGGTGTAGGTAGCCAGATCGCGCACCTTCACCTCCATGTAGCCGTTCACGTAGTGACCACCCATGTTGTATTTACTGCCTTTAGCACTAACACTCGCCACGTAGTACTTCGTGCTGTCGGCCAACGGACGGTGACGCAATCCGATACGTAGATTGCATACCTTGTGCAAGGGAATGTTGCGGTCGTTCAGTTGATAGGTAAAGGCTATGTCACCACTATCGCCACGAACCGCATAATTCAGATAAGCATCTTCGTAGAGTACGCCGCGGGGCAATACCAGCTCGAGGCCAGGTTCCTGCAGATAATTCACCTTGTCCCAACGGAAATGATACTTCTCGCGATGTTCCACCACAGGAATCTCACTCCGACGGCCCTGCACAGTGAAGCGCACCTTCGACTCGTTGCCCAGCGCGTCACGCAGCGTATAGACAAAGCGATAGGGCCGCTCCTCGTCGATGGTCACCAACCCACGGTTGCCATTCGAGGCATGTAGCAGACGGAGACGATTACCGGGGTCGATGAACGACTTCATATATTGCCCATAAGTCCAAGAGTTAATGTAGCGATTCTCATCGTAGGCAAAACGATCCACTACACTACGAAAAACTTCCTGCCCATCCACTTCGAGAATCACCGTATGTACGCCGTAACGGTTATGCACCCCGTCCATGTAATCATAGGCACGGATACCTGCTCCTATCTCACCCCAAGCCGTGATGCCCGTCGTCTGGTTCAGACTAAAAGTTTGTCTCGTCGTCTTGCCATTCACCACACCCCGTCCGCGTTGCGGAAAGAGCATGATGCCCTGTGCACGCGGCGCCGTGTGATCCTTCACCTGTCCGGCAAAGAAAGGCAACGGGTCTACATAGTCGTCCGTGGCCGTCTCGATAACATCCAAATGTAAATGAGGTCCAAACGAATAACCTGTATTGCCGCTATAAGCAATAATTTGTCCTGTCTTGACGGGATATTCCCCTGCCTCAGGCACAATCTCTACTTCCCAGCTCTCCTGCTCATATTGCAAATCCTCCACCCGCCGGGCAATATCGCCTACGAAAGCTTCCAAGTGACGATTAATAGTAGAATAGCCATTGTTATAGACGACATCGAGCACGTAGCCTGATCCATGTGTTACACGGATACGTGAAATGTACCCGTCAGCCAATGCACGTACAGGCTTTCCTGTTACCCCTCCCGTCTTAAAGTCAAGCCCCCCATGAAAATGGTTAGCACGAAGTTCGCCAAAATTGCCACTAAAAGTAATAGAATGAGCAAAAGGATTTATAAAACGAACAGTATCTTCCGATACTGCAAATAGTTTGGCAGAGATATTCCCAAAGTAGACAAACAGTCCACATAATAATAAAATATATTTCATCATTTATCGTCTCATATTTATTTGTTTAAAATGGATAACCTACCGCAAAGTGAAAAGCAAAATCACGACTGAAATCTGGATGAACAATAGGATAACGATTCCGCCCACTTTCGTAAACAGGATTGATAGCCTTCATACCAGCATCAAAACGTAAAACGAAAAAATCCAGATCCAAACGGATTCCCATACCATAAGCGACAGCTATCTGCTTGTAAAAAGTATTAAATTTAAATTGTCCCCCCGGTTGGCTTTCATATTCATGCAAAGTCCAAATATTACCAGCATCAACAAACAATGCCCCATGCAGTTTCCAAAAAAGATGCGTACGATATTCCACACTGGCATCCAGTTTGATATCTCCCGACTGATTTAAGAAATTGTTTCTATCGCCAACATAGGAACCAGGCCCCAGTTCTCGAACAGACCATCCACGTACGCTATTAGCTCCTCCAGAAAAATATCGTTTTTCAAATGGAACAACACTCGCATTTCCATAAGGGACGGCAATACCTCCACCTACATGAAATGCTAACGAATTACGATTGTCAATTACAAAATTCTTCGCATAATCGATATCTCCTTTTATGTATTGGGCAAAAGGAATATTTAACAATGTATATTCACCTGACTCATTTTTTTTCATCCCGGTCAGCTTGGCCAAGCCATACAGTAAAGAACCTGCAGATTCTATATTGATACGCACAGAATAAGAATTGCCCAACAATGCATTATTCATCAATGCCTGGCCAGCACTGTTATAAGTATAGCTATAACCCGAACGAACAATAAAACGGTCTTCATAATTATAAGCCAATATATAATTCTGCTCCTTGTCAAGATAGATTTCACGAAAAGCAGGATCGATCCATGGCATATATAAGTAATTGATATCAAGCAAATCTATACGATGTTGCGAACGCTGCCGTTGCATTCCCCAGCGATAGCTCCAACTACCTGATGCCACAATACGAGTGAACTCTGGACGCATCTGATAATTGTATTGCAATCCGAATTCAGTAGTTGCCCTAATTGTACGTCTAAAATCTCTGCTTAAAAAAGGGAACATGAAACGAGGGAAATTGATTGTCGCTTCAGCCCCCAGTTCCATATAATTTTCTTGATTATATCCACTTTTCAAGGGTGAAATAGCCTCATAGGCTCCACGAAAACGAAGCATCAAAGCTTCGGAACCTCTGAACAAGTTACGATGCTGGAAAGACACTGCTGCTGCTGCACCCAGGTCACCCGCTGAATTTGTACCTTCAAGCTCGAATGAAACAGACTTGTGTTTGCTTTTGGTCAACATAATATAGGCATCCAAACGAGTACTGTCCTCACGTTCTTCAACAAAACGGATATTGGTATATTTCAATGCCTGCAAACGACCAAAATTAGAATAGGTGCGCTGAACCTTCCGTTCATCATATAAATCACCCGGCAAAATATGAAGATTATTCTCCAAAAGTTGAGGCCTCAGATATAACTTATCCTTATAATAAAACGAAAGACCGTTGTAATGAAGAGAATCATTCACTTCAATACTATTAGCGGAAGACTGCAACACATTGTAGTCAGTCACAAAACCTACTTTTCCGATCGTATATTGACGATGCTGCTGGCTTCCCGTTCCTCCCCGCTGCCTGTAAGGCAAAAGGTGAAGAGTCAAATCCACAAGATAAGTATTGCGTGCAGTATCAGCAGTATAAGAAAGAAAATCCTTATTGAATTTATAATAACCATTCCCTAACAAATTATTTGTAATACGTTGCCGCTCGGCATCCAGCTGATTCACATCAAAACGCATACCTTCAGATAAATAGGTACCCGCCGAATCGAGCTGCATCAAATTACGAATATTGTCATCGGGAATATCATAACGGATAGTTCTCACAATGTACGGTTTTCCTGTAGTCACGTTATAGACAAGCCGTATCTTTTTCTTTTTCACATGACATTCCGTCTCAACAGAAGCTCCCATATAGCCCATATTCTGAACTGCTTTGGTCATCTCTTCACGAGTACGATCCGCATCTTCTTTCCGATAAATCACAGGAGCATCCCCAACCTTACGCAACACTCGGTTTATCCACCGAGTACTGTCGGCACCCGACCAATTATAGACATACAGCTGAGTCTTGAACAAACTAAACCATTTGGCATTAGGATTCTGTCGTACATACATGGAAAGGCTGGAAGGCTTTACCTCTTTATTATCCGTATGTATACTCACTTCGTCCAGCAAATAAGAGCCATCGGGCACATACTTAGTAGACGAACAAGAGACCGACAGCAACAAAGCGAGAACGGATATTACACAATACAAGCCTTTCTTCATATCAGCACACACATATAAACTGCGACAAATATACCTTATTTTTTCGGTTTGCAAAAACAAATGGGCCCCAAAGAGCATCATCCGAATACCATCTTTTGTTCCAGAAAATAAAGTACTACTTCAGCTTCGTAAAGTCCCTCTTTAGCGCGCTAAAGTGCCACTTTACGGAGCTAAAGTCCATGTTTACAAAACAAGGCCTGAAAGCAGCACATACGACTTATATCTTCACGATGCACATTGTTTTGATTATCTGAAAATAATGACGTACATTTGCGAAAAAGATAAAGAAGCAGAATATGGCACTGAGCAAAAACAAAATTAAATATATCCATTCCCTGGAACTTAAAAAGAACCGAAAAACAGAAAAGGCATTTTTAGCTGAGGGTCACAAACTCGTAGGAGATTTATTGGGACATTTTCATTGCAGATTACTGGCTGCAACAGACAAATGGTTCATAAACAATAAAGAACTACAACTAAACGATGTTGGTGAAACATTGATAGTAAACGAAGAAGAGCTGTCACGTGCCAGCCTGCTAAAAACACCGCAACAAGTACTAGCTGTATTCGACCAACCGGAATATCCGACAGATCCGTCGGTTATCGGCCATTCTCTATGCCTGGCTCTGGATGACATACAGGATCCTGGAAATCTGGGGACCATCATACGCCTGGCCGACTGGTTTGGTATTGAGGACGTATTCTGCTCACCCCAAACGGCAGACATCTACAATCCTAAAGCTATGCAGGCCACTATGGGGGGCATTGCACATGTAAGAATACACTACACTCCCCTGCCTGACCTGATACGAAACTTAGAAACAGACATACCGATATACGGAACCTTTCTGGATGGAGAGAACATGTACGGAGAAAAGCTTTCGAAAAACGGTCTGATCGTGATGGGCAACGAGGGGAACGGTATCAGTCCGGAAGTAGGCAGCCTGATCAACCGTCGGCTCTATATCCCAAATTATCCGACTGGACGGGAAACTTCGGAATCGCTCAACGTAGCCATCGCTACTGCAGTAGTTTGTGCCGAGTTTCGGAGACAGGCTCCATCCTTGTAAAATCAAAAGGAAACAAAAGGACAGGCACCAAACACGACATGCGCTCCACAACTTCTACAGGAACTTCAGAAAGAATATCCTTAAAATTGAACGAAAGCGCAAATACATCTGCCTCCAAAGGAACTAAAGCAATAACCCCCGGTTTCCATTCTGTACTTTCTATTTCGTCAGACATGGGGAAAAGAGCTTCCACACAATTTTCGTGCATCTGCACAACATAATGCCACAAAAAGCCATGTCCTGGTAAATACAGGTAATGAGAAGCATACCGTTTCATCATTCAAATCCTTTCAGCCTAATTTACCCTTCTTTTTTGCAAACGAGGACGAGCTTCCTGTTTTTGTGGTTGAACCAACGTAGACGATGGTTTAGGTCGCATGCGAGGTACAGCATTCAGCTCTTTCTTATCCGACTCCAAGCTGTCCTTATCTATATTCTCCGGTTCCTTTTTCACATTCAAAGTATCCTTTTCAGCAGCTTTCAAAGTATCTGTTACTGCAACAGCTACAGAATCGGCACTATGATAACGCATGAGAGAAATCTTATCAAGCAACAAAGACTTTTTCTCCGAACTAGAATAGTAGACAAAACCGTTCACTTCTTTAAGTTCTCCCATCGTGTCGCTTTGTAAAGATATAGAATAATCACCCGTAGTGAAAATCTTACGAAAAGCACTAATTACACTATCATTTTTATAATGTAGGGACATGGCCATGATAGGAGCAGAAATACTATCAAACTCCTTGTCAGGATACAGAAAACGGATATTCCAACGTAACGTATCACGACCGAAAAAGTTACTGTCTGCAGGCAGCGAAAAGGTCACTTTATTATTCAACGGCATCCCTGACAACCGATAAAGCTCCTGTCCAAACCAGACATCCACACTATCACCGGGAGCTGAAGTTTGAGGCTTACCTTCACGCAAGGCCAACAAATCCTCAACAGTTGCTTTTTCTGCTTTCAGCCGTGCATTGATATTTTCATAAATCTTACTTAAGACTTCTGGATTTCTAGCATACCAAACCATTGATGAATCAAATTGTGCTTCTGTTATTCCGTATTTCTTGTAAACAGACTCCACGTAAAGTACACGCTTATAATTCTCATTATAAGATAATGCTTCACCCAATGCTTTGGCTATATGATAGTCATAAAGTACGTTCTCCATTTGTTTATCCGACAATACCGTTTCAGGACGTTTTACCTGACACGCAAATAATGTCCAGACTAAGAAAACGAACAGACCACACCGTTGAATTTGATTGCTACGTTTCATCCTTTCTTTGTCACTTCATGATAAGCTTCATTCAAATATTTGCTATAGAACAGCAACAAGACGACAATGCCACAACTGATTGCAGCATCCGCAAAATTAAATATCGGACTGAAAAAAATAAAATGATCTCCCCCGACAAATGGCATCCATAAAGGCCAATTAGCTTCGATAATAGGGAAATAAAACATATCTACTACCTTGCCGTAAAACAAAGGAGCATATCCTCCTCCCTCTGGCAGAAATGAAGCCAGTTGGTAACTGGTACTTTCACTAAACAGTACGCCGTAAAATACACTGTCAACAATATTACCCAAGGCTCCCGTCAAAACCAATGACACACATACAATGAAGCCTGTCTTCATCTTATGCTGTACAAATTTATAAAGGAACCACCCGATAACAGCTACTGCAACAATGCGAAATGAAGTCAAGAATAACTTTCCGACAATCTCCATTCCAAAAGCCATTCCGTTGTTTTCTGTAAAGAATATATAAAACCATGTAGGAGGTTCGGCTTGAATGCCCAATTTGTCGTATAGCCAGCCGATAGCATTAATACTATCATGCCAATACATTCCCGTCTTTACAGCCACTTTTATCAACTGGTCTACCAACAATACCGAGAATATCACAAACAAAGCTATCCGCCCTTTTGTCCAAAAGCTCTTCATTCCCTTATGCATTCCAAAAAAGCACAAGCTATAGGAGCACAAAGACACAGATCCTTGCGCAGCCCATAGCCTGTTAATGTTTCAAATTACTTTTTACCGCTATTCTTAGCTTCGATGCTCAAAGTAGCATGAGGAACGGCACGCAGACGTTCCTTCGGTATCAGTTTACCAGTCTCACGGCAAATACCATAAGTTTTGTTTTCAATACGCACCAAAGCAGCCTGAAGTCCTTGGATAAACTTCAGCTGGCGTTGAGCCAAGCGGGTAGTCTCTTCCTTGGACAACGTATTGGCCCCTTCCTCCAATACCTTATATGTAGGAGACGTATCATCTGTATCATTGCCGTCGGCTCCGGTCAGACTGGCTTTCAGCAAATCGTAGTCACGTTGCGCCAACTCCAACTTTTCCAAAATAATGGCGCGAAACTCTTCCAATTCTGCATCTGAGTATCTTGTCTTTTCTGCCATAATTGTAATGTGTTTAGTTTGTTTCGGTATTAAATTATCTTTTCCAATCTCTATCAGTTCTTTTCAACCTTCACAAAGAGCGAGAAGTCATCGAAGTTCAATTCGGTACCTTCTTGTACTTCATCAACTAACGTAAGTGAGGTTGCCAGAACTTGGTTGCAAATATAGTCTTTATATTCGTTTACCGCATCATCTGTCTGCGTATTTTTAGACAATGTAATATTTATTTTGTCGGTAATTTCAAAGCCGCTGGACTTGCGGATGTTTTGGATGCGGTTCACCAGCTCGCGGGCCACACCTTCGCGACGCAGCTCTTCGGTAACGGTAACTTCCAGTGCTACAGTCAGTCGGCCTTCGTTGGCCACCAGCCAGCCGGGGATGTCTTCGCTGAAGATTTCCACGTCGGCAGCCTCGACTACGGCTTCCGCACCGTCCAAATTGAAGGTGTAGCGGCCGTTCTTTTCCAGCTCGGCGATAGCTTCCTGTGACATTTCTGCTACAGAGGCAGCCACGGCCTTCATCTGCTTGCCGAACTTCGGACCCAGCTTCTTGAAGTCGCACTTCACTTTCTTCACCAGTACGCCGGCAGCTCCGTCGACAAACTTGATTTCCTTCACGTTCACCTCGTTCATGATGAGCGTCTTCACGGCTTCGATGTGGGCACGCTGCTCTTCGTCCACTACAGGAATCATGATGCACTGAAGAGGCTGGCGTACCTTGATGTTCACCTTGCGGCGCAGGGCCAGTACCATGGACGTGATGTCCTGAGCCACCTGCATACGGGCTTCAAGTTCGGTATTAACCAGTGTCTCATCGCATACGGGGAACTGGGCGAGGTGGACAGAAACCACCTGGTCGCGGCCAGTCACGGCAATCAGGTCGCTGTAGAGCATGTCGGCATAGAACGGTGCGATGGGCGCCATCAGCTTGGCCACCGTCTCGAGGCAAGTATAGAGGGTCTGATAAGCCGAGAGCTTATCTTCAGTCATACCACCACCCCAGAAGCGTTTGCGGTTGAGGCGCACATACCAGTTAGACAGGTTGTCGTTGACGAAATCGGATATCAGTCGGCCAGCCTTGGTAGGCTCGTAGTCGTTGTAGCAGGCATCCACGTTCTTCACCAGCGTATTGAGCAGGGACAGAATCCAGCGATCTATCTCGGGACGTTTCTCCATGGGCACGTCGGCCTCCTTGTACTCGAAGCCGTCGACGTTGGCATAGAGGGCGAAGAAGGAATACGTATTATATAAGGTACCGAAGAACTTGCGGCGCACTTCCTCCACACCTTCGACGTCGAACTTCAGGTTGTCCCACGGCGAAGAGTTGGTAATCATGTACCAGCGCAAGGGGTCGGAACCGTATTTCTCGATGGTCGAGAAAGGATCGACGGCATTACCCAGTCGCTTGGACATCTTGTTGCCGTTCTTGTCGAGCACCAGACCGTTGGAGATGACAGCCTTGTAGGAAACGCTGTCGAACACCATCGTGGCGATGGCATGGAGCGTGAAGAACCAGCCGCGCGTCTGGTCAACGCCTTCGGCGATGAAGTCGGCGGGATATACCTGATGGCTGTCCAGCAGCTCCTTGTTCTCGAACGGATAGTGTATCTGCGCATAGGGCATGGAGCCAGAGTCGAACCAAACGTCAATCAGGTCGGTCTCGCGCTTCATGGGTTTGCCGTCCTTCGAAACGAGGATGATGTCGTCCACGTAGGGGCGGTGCAGGTCTATCTTGTCATAGTTCTCCTTCGTATATTCACCCGGCACGAAGCCTTTGTCCTTGTAGGGATTGCTCTTCATGAGGCCGGCAGCCACGGACTTCTCTATTTCGTTGTAGAGTTCTTCTACGGATTCGATGCACTTCTCTTCCGTGCCGTCCTCGGTGCGCCAGATGGGCAACGGTGTACCCCAGTAGCGCGAACGGCTCAAGTTCCAGTCGTTCAGGTTCTCGAGCCACTTGCCGAAGCGTCCCGTACCCGTCGACTCGGGCTTCCAGTTGATGGTCTTGTTCAGCTCCATCATGCGCTCCTTGCAGGCAGTACTGCGGATGAACCAGCTGTCCAGCGGATAGTAGAGCACCGGCTTGTCCGTGCGCCAGCAGTGCGGATAGTTGTGCACATGCTTCTCTATCTTGAAGGCCTGGTTGGCGGCTTTCATCATCATGCAGATGTAGAAGTCGAGCGACTCGGCTGCCTGGGCGGCCTTCTCGTCGTACTTGCCGTCGACGGTGAACTGCGGGTCATAGGCATTCTTCACCCAGCGGCCCTGGTATTCCTTGTAGGCCTCAGTATCGACGCACTGAGCCACAAACTTCTCGTCCAGCTCGTCCAGCAGGTAGAACTTACCCGTGAGGTCCACCATGGGGCGGGTTTCGCCACGCTTATTGATCATGAACAGCGAAGGGATGCCGGCCGCACGTGCTACGTTGGCATCGTCGGCACCGAAGGTCGGGGCGATGTGTACGATACCCGTACCGTCCTCGGTCGTCACATAGTCGCCGGGTATGACGCGGAAAGCCTTGGCCGATGCTTCCTGCCAGTTGCCTTCGTTGTCCAGCTCGGTGGGCTTCACCCAGGGGATGAGCTGTTCGTACTCCATGCCTACGAGGTCCGTACCCTTATACTCGCCTACCACCTTGAAGGGGATCAGCTTGTCGCCTGGCTTATAGTCCTCTAATGCAACGTCTTCGGCCTTTTTGTTGAAGTGCGTGTAGAGCAAAGCCTTGGCCAGTACGACGGTCATCTTCTCTCCCGTATAGCCGTTGTAGGTCTGCACAGCCACGTAGTCAATCTTCGGACCGACACAGAGGGCCGTGTTGCTGGGCAAGGTCCAGGGCGTGGTAGTCCAGGCGATGAAGTAAGGCGTACCCCACTCTGCCATTTCGGGCTTCGGATTCTTCATCTTGAACTGGCCTACCACCGTCAGGTCCTTCACGTCGCGGTAGCAGCCGGGCTGGTTCAGCTCGTGAGAGCTCAGTCCCGTACCTGCGGCGGGCGAATAGGGCTGGATGGTATAGCCTTTATAGAGCAGGCCCTTCTTGTAGAGCTGCTTCAGCAGCCACCAGAGGGTCTCAATGTAGCGGTTGTCATAAGTGATGTAAGGGTCTTTCATGTCCACCCAGTAGCCCATCTTGTGCGTCAGGTCCTCCCACTCCTTCGTGAACTTCATCACGTCCTTGCGGCAGGCGGCGTTGTAGTCGGCCACGGAGATGGTCTTGCCGATGTCTTCCTTCGTGATGCCCAGCGCCTTCTCCACGCCCAGCTCCACGGGGAGTCCGTGCGTATCCCATCCGGCCTTGCGCTTCACCTGGAAGCCCTTCATCGTCTTGTAGCGGCAGAAGATGTCCTTGATGGTACGAGCCATGACGTGGTGAATGCCCGGCATACCGTTGGCCGAGGGAGGTCCTTCGAAGAATACGAAGGAAGGACATCCTTCACGTTCTGTCATACTCTTGGCGAAAACCTGGTTTTCGTCCCATTTCTTCAACACTTCCTTGTTGATTTCCGATAGATTAAACTTTGAATGTTCGGCAAATTTACCCATGGTTTTATTTTTGTTTTTATTTTGAACGTTGCTTATTGGAGGCTACCGGTCACGCTCCCTTCAGATACTTCGAACCAAACCTCCTGTTTTAAGGCTGCAAAATTATAAAAAAAGTGGAGAAAAGCGTTGTTTTAGAGAAGAAAAACATTTGTATGCCAAGAACAGACACATCCTGACACAACCTCCAAAATGCCTTTTATCAGACAAAAGGCTGACTTTACAAGCCGAAAGCATAGTTTTTCACCACCTAACACAGTGCTTTCTGAATCCCTAACACAGTGCTTCCTCAGTAGTTCACAAAGCACTGTATGACACCCTCACAGAGCACTTCATCAGACCCTCACGAAGCACTGTATGATACAACCACTCTCTATTTCGATATGTAAAACAAAAAGGGAACTCACTCTTAAAGCGAATTCCCTTAATATATTGATGATTATCTATCTAATGTCAGCCTTCAATGGCAGCTTGAGCCGCAGCCAGACGCGCGATAGGTACACGGAACGGTGAGCAGCTTACGTAATTCAAGCCAACCTTGTGACAGAACTTCACGGATGACGGTTCACCACCATGTTCACCACAAATACCACACTTCAAATCCGGACGGATGGCACGACCCTTCTCAGTAGCCATCTGAACCAACTGACCTACACCATTTTGGTCGAGTACCTGGAACGGGTCTACCTTCAAGATCTTCTTCTCCAGATAAACCGGCAAGAAAGAAGCGATATCATCACGTGAGTATCCGAACGTCATCTGCGTCAAGTCATTCGTACCGAATGAGAAGAATTCAGCCGACGAAGCGATGCGATTAGCAGTCAGGGCTGCACGCGGTACTTCGATCATCGTACCTACCTTGAATTCGATGCTGTCGCCTACTTCTTCAAACAGTTTGGCAGCCTCAGCACGGATTACTTTCTCCTGTTCCTTGAACTCGTAGAGGATACCGGTCAACGGCACCATGATTTCGGGATGTGTCTCCACACCTTCCTTCTTCAGTTCAAGAGCAGCGCCCAAGATAGCACGTGTCTGCATCTGAGTGATTTCAGGATAAGTATTACCCAGACGGCAGCCACGGTGACCCAACATCGGGTTGTGTTCGCACAAAGCCTCAACACGCTGTTGGATGTATTGCAAACTAACGCCCATGGCTTCAGCCATTTCCTGCTGTCCCTTTAGATCGTGGGGCACAAACTCATGCAAAGGCGGATCGAGCAGACGAACAGTGACAGGATAGCCCGCCATTGCCTTGAAGATGCCCTTAAAGTCGGCCTGTTGGTAAGGCAGAATCTTTTGCAGCGCCTTACGACGGCCTTCAGCATCTTCAGCCAGAATCATTTCACGCATAGCCTTGATCTTCTCGCCTTCGAAGAACATGTGCTCCGTACGGCACAAACCGATACCAACAGCACCAAAGTTACGAGCCACGGTAGCATCGTGAGGCGTATCGGCATTTGTACGTACCTGCAACTTAGCATATTTATCGGCCAGTTTCATCAGCTCGGCAAAATCGCCGGACAGCTCGGCAGCCTTCGTTTCCACCTTTCCTTTGTATACTTCACCCGTACTTCCATTCAACGAAATAAAGTCGCCTTCTTTCAAAACGACACCGTCTACTTCCACTGTACGAGCTTTATAATCTACGTTCAATGCGCCTGCACCTGATACACAGCACTTGCCCATACCACGAGCTACTACAGCAGCATGCGAAGTCATACCGCCACGAGCTGTCAGGATACCTTCGGCCACAGCCATACCAGCAAGGTCTTCGGGAGATGTTTCGATACGAACCATCACCACGCGCTTACCGGCAGCACGCCATTCAGCTGCATCATCGGCAAAGAATACAATCTGACCACAAGCAGCACCCGGAGAAGCAGGCAAACCACGAGTCAGCACCTTAGCCTGTTTCAAAGCAGACTTATCAAATACAGGGTGAAGCAACTCATCAAGCTTATTGGGTTCGCAACGCATCAAAGCAGTCTTTTCGTCGATCATACCCTGACGAAGCAAATCCATAGCAATCTTCACCATAGCAGCACCCGTACGCTTACCGTTACGTGTCTGTAGGAACCAGAGTTTGCCTTCCTGTACAGTGAACTCCATATCCTGCATATCGCGATAGTGGTTTTCAAGCTTCGTCTGCAGAGCATCCAGTTCTTTATAGATTTCAGGCATAGCCTCTTCCATGGAAGGATATTTGGATGCACGTTCTTCTTCGCTGATACCTGCCAGCTCAGCCCAACGTTGTGAACCAATCTTAGTGATTTGCTGCGGCGTACGTATACCAGCTACCACGTCCTCGCCCTGCGCGTTAATCAGATATTCGCCATTGAACAGGTCTTCACCCGTAGCGGCATCACGGCTGAAACAAACACCTGTAGCTGAAGTATCACCCATATTACCAAATACCATCGCCTGGACATTAACAGCCGTACCCCATTCATCGGGTATACCTTCCATCTTACGATAGAGGATGGCACGTTCGTTCATCCAAGAATCAAATACTGCACAGATAGCACCCCACAGCTGTTCGTAAGCACATGTCGGGAAGTCCTGTCCGGTACGTTCTTTTACAGCAGCCTTAAAGCGCTTTACCAGTTCTTTCAGGTCTTCCACCTCCAATTCATTATCCAGCTTCACCCCTTTTGCGTGCTTCACGTCCTCAATAATAGCTTCAAACGGATCGATGTCATCCTTGTTGGTCGGTTTCATACCCAACACAACATCGCCATACATCTGTACAAAACGACGATAAGAATCCCATGCAAAACGCGCATTACCCGTCTTACGGGTCAAGCCTTCCACAACCTCATCGTTCAAACCCAGGTTCAGAATAGTATCCATCATACCCGGCATGGAAGCACGGGCACCCGAACGTACAGATACCAACAGCGGATTATCCACATCACCGAACTTGGAAGACATCAGGCTTTCCACATGTGATATGGCTTTTTCAACATCTTCTTTCAACAATTCAACCACTTTGTCGCGTCCCATTTCGTTGTACTCAGTACAAACTTCTGTTGTAATGGTAAATCCCGGAGGTACCGGCACTCCAATCAGATTCATTTCGGCCAGGTTCGCACCTTTACCACCCAACAGATTTCTCATGTCGGCCTTGCCTTCTGCATGGCCATTTCCAAAGGTATAAACTCTTTTTTTATCCATAATATTAAAAAGGTTTTGAATGTGCTTTTCTCAATTCATGTGCGCAAAGCTAAATATATTTCACATACTATAAAACTTTTTGCACAAGAATTTTAGATAAAAATGCAATTTCGACATTGCAATCTTTATTATTTCTCCAAAACATTAATATTTACCGAAAAATAGCTATTTTTGCAGCAGAATTTATTAGACTGGTGTAAAAGTGGCAAGAAAGAGAAAAGAACTTCCTCTACTGGAAAAGGTAACAATAACAGACGTGGCTGCCGAAGGAAAAGCCATCGCAAAAGTAAATGATCTGGTTATCTTCGTACCTTATGTTGTACCTGGAGATATAGTCGACTTACAAATCAAAAGAAAAAAACATCACTACGCCGAAGCAGAAGCGGTAAAAATCCACGAATACTCCCCCAAAAGATCCGTTCCATTCTGCCAGCACTATGGCGTATGTGGCGGATGCAAATGGCAAGTACTTCCTTATGCTGAACAAATCAAGTATAAGCAAAAACAGGTAACCGACAACCTGACGCGTATCGGGAAAGTGCAATTACCGGAGGTTTCTCCCATTTTAGGTTCAGACAAGACAGAATTTTATCGAAACAAACTGGAATATACATTCTCCAACAAACGTTGGCTTACAACTGAAGAGGTAGAACAAGACGTGGTGTATGAACAGATGAACGCTGTGGGCTTCCATATTCCCAACTCATTTGACAAGGTACTGGCCATTGAAAAATGCTGGCTTCAGGACGATATATCCAACCGTATCCGTAATGCTATCCGCGACTACGCATACGAACATAACTATACCTTCAACAATATCCGTACCCACGAAGGTATGCTGCGCAACCTTATCATACGTACTTCTTCGACAGGTGAACTGATGGTTATATTAGTGTGCCGCATCGAACGAGACGAAGAAATGGTACAGTTCAAAGCGATGCTTCAATACGTGGCCGACTCGTTCCCCGAGATCACTTCCTTATTATATATAGTAAACAATAAGGTGAACGACACAATTACCGACCTCGATGTGCAAACATTCAAGGGCAAGGATCATATCTTCGAAGAGATGGAAGGACTGCGCTTCAAAGTGGGGCCCAAATCGTTCTACCAAACGAATTCAGAACAAGCCTATAAACTGTACAAGGTAGCACGCGACTTTGCTGGACTAACCGGTAACGAACTGGTGTACGATCTTTATACAGGCACAGGAACCATTGCAAACTTTGTATCCCGACAGGCACGCCAAGTCATCGGTATCGAGTACGTGCCCGAAGCCATCGAAGATGCAAAAGTAAATTCAGAAATCAACGGCATCGACAATACACTCTTCTTTGCCGGCGACATGAAAGATATCCTGACACGTGACTTTATCAGCCAGTACGGACGGCCCGATGTCATCATCACTGACCCACCCCGCGCAGGCATGCATCCCGACGTCATCAACGTTATTCTGGGAGCACAACCCCGACGTATTGTCTACGTCAGCTGCAACCCTGCTACACAAGCCCGTGACCTGCAACTGCTGGATGTGAAGTACCGCGTCAAAGCCATACAACCCGTTGATATGTTTCCCCATACACACCATGTGGAAAATGTTGTACTGCTTGAACTGAAAGAACAATCTACAACTGAAAACCAATAAAAATCTCTTCACGTGTCAAAAGAAAAAATAACTGCAAGGGCCCGTGCCCAATATACGGATTACTTTGTCAAAGAGCCGATGGAACTGATGGAATTTCTGGCAGCCAAGATGCCTCAGGCAAGCCGTACCAAGCTGAAATCGCTCCTGAGCAAACGTATTGTGTTTGTAGACAACGTCATCACCACCCAATATAATTTTCCCCTGCAGCCCGGAATGAAGGTACAAATCAGCCGCGACAAGGGCAACCGCGAGTTCCACCACAAGCTGCTGAAAATTGTCTACGAAGACGCCTATCTCATCGTTGTAGAGAAAATGCAAGGGCTGCTCTCGGTCAGTACCGAACGGCAGAAGGAGCGTACCGCCTGTACCATCCTGAACGAATATCTGAAGCGTTCGGGACGCAACAATCGTGTCTACGTAGTACATCGCCTCGACCGTGACACTTCCGGACTGATGATGTTTGCCAAAGATGAAAAGACGCAGCATACACTGCGCGACAATTGGCATCAGATTGTATTTGACCGCCGTTACGTGGCCGTCGTGGCAGGTGAAATGGAAAAAGACAGCGGCATCGTCCGCTCCTGGCTGACGGACCGAACACTGTATGTTTACTCCAGTCCATCGGATGACGGCGGAAAGGAGGCCATCACGCACTACCGCACCATCAAGCGGGCCAACGGATATTCACTCGTCGAACTGCATCTTGAAACAGGGCGAAAGAACCAGATACGCGTCCACATGCAGGACCTGGGACACCCCATCATTGGTGACGGACGTTATGGCATCGAAGACCTCAACCCCATCGGCCGTTTGGCGCTCCATGCATTCAAGCTCTGCTTCTATCATCCCGTCACCGGAGAAAAGATGGAATTTGAAACACCCTATCCACCCAGCTTCAAGAACCTGCTGGTAAAGAAATGAACTGACACGACCATCCCAACGGTTTCCCAGATACAAAAAACGCCATGGATTTACAGGATTGAAAAGTGTAAATCCATGGCGTTCGTATTTCAAGCCAAATGATGGAGTGCCGTCAATAACCTTCTTCTGTCAGCACGATGATTTCTCCGTCCAATCTGCCGGAAAGGTAATGTTCGCGTACCCATACGTTTTCGAACACTTTCTCGCCGGTAGTAAATGTCAGGAGCAAAGCTTCTTTGCTATTATCTACCCATCTCCATGAAAATTCCCGATCTACGGAAGTCTTTCCATCTTCGTCGTACGTCACGGTCAATTCTTGTCCCTTCTGGTTTTTCGAATAGAAAGTCAGCTTATATTGGCGCACTATGGCACCATCCTGTTCGGTCTGCATGATCCAAGTCTTGTCGCACAAGCCTTCATCTGTATTCTTAATGGTTTCATAGACGATATCGTCACCACACGACAGAAAGAGGAATGACAGCATGCAGGCTGTCAGCATTTTCACAAAATTACAAGTTTTCATAAATCTGTTTTTATTGATAACAGCGGCAAACATAATGAAAAAAACAGGATGAGACAAGCTTTTTGCCAAAGGCGTTTAAACTTTCCGATGATGACACTGTCTAACAAAATAAGAAACTTAACTTAAAAAATGACGATTATGAAGAAATCTACAACTATCCTTTTATTGGCAGCTGCGCTTTCTTTCGGCTACCTGCCTACCTGTACGATGAGTGTCGAGGCCTCTAATCCGACTGCCGTGACTGATAAAGATCCTAAAGACCACAAAACAAAGAAACCTCACCACAAGAAACCTGAACCGCCTCATAAAGTCCATCACCGGAAACCCGAACCGCCTCACAAAGTTCACGGTCACCGTCCACCCAGAAGACCGATGCCGCCCGTAGGGACACATTACAGGGAACGTCCCCAGCACTGCATAAGTATCAGCTTCAACCATGCGCCCTACTTTTTTGCAGAAGGTATTTTCTACCGCTATGCCAATGCAAGTTACGTCGTGGTACGCCCCGAAATAGGCATGATTGTGCCTCTCTTGCCAGAAACCGGCGTGTACCGGATTAAGAAAAAAGGAGAGACACTGTATGTCTGCCACGATGTCCTCTACCGTCCCTTCAAGTCCGGAGGAAACCTGCACTTCAAGATTGTAGGTTTCCTCTAACGGAGCAACCTTTACTCCGGCAGGTTGTTGCTGGAGTAGAGGCTGTCGATGATGCCGTCGGCCAAACCGATGACGGGCACGTGGACGTACTGCGCCTTTACCGTCGCGGCAATGGTCAGGAATATCCGGGCAGCAGGGACGATGACGTCGGCACGGTCTGCCTTGAGGCTGAATTCCTTCATGCGCTGCTCGGGCGTCAGGGGGCTGAGCTGGTCGTAGAGTTCCTGCAAGGAGGCAATGGGCATCCGCTGGAGCTTTTTGTCTTTCTTGTCGGCCAGACGGTAGAGCTTGTTGATGTTGCCGCCCGAACCGATGATGTTGATGTCGGGGAAGTCAGCAGTCAGGCGAGTCAGGTCGTCTTTCATCTGTTCCCAAACCTCCTCGCGCACTGCGTTGCTCAACATGCGCACGGTACCTACGTTGTAGGAAAGCGACTGTACCAGCACGCCGTTCGTCAAGAGATTGATTTCGGTGCTTCCACCGCCCACGTCGACGTAGATGTAGTTGCCGGTACGGTCTTCGAGGCACTCCACGTGGTTGTTGTAAATCATGCGGGCCTCTTCCTGTCCGTCGATGATTTCGATGCGGATACCCGTATCTTTCAGTACTTTCTTGATGACGGCCTTGCCGTTACGGGCGTCGCGCATGGCCGAGGTGGCGCAAGCGCGGTAGTCGGTCACTTCGTATATCTTCATCAGCTGGCGGAAGGCTTTCATCAGGCGACGCAGTTTCACGGCTTTGCCGTCCGAAAGCTCGCCCAGCGAGAAGACGTCGAAACCCAGACGGAGGGGCACACGGAGCATCATCACCTTCGACAGCCGACGGCTGACCAGGTTTTCGTTTTCTTCTTCTTTCTTAATCAGGAGCCGCACGGCGTTCGAGCCGATATCGATGGCGGCATAACATTTCTTACACATATCTTTTTCTTATTTCTTTCAGATTGAACATCATTTGCCTGTTTCGGGATTCCGCCCTGCACGCTGCGGGAAGCTTTCGCAGTCCGCGATTCCGTCCTGCACGCTGCGGGAAGCTTTCGCGCTCCGCGATTCCGTCCTGCACGCTGCGGGAAGCTTTCGCAGTTCGCGATTCCGTCCTGCACGCTGCGGGAAGCTTTCGCAGCAGATTATTCGGCCGGATCGAGTGGCAGGAGCCGGTTCGCCTCCTTGTAATACCGGTACAACTCCTCTTGCGAACGGAAAGGACTCTCCTCGCCTGTCGTCCAAGGCTCGTTCCCTCCCCTGCCGTCGACGATGCGTCCCTGCATCGTATCGCGCAAGCCGTAGTCGATGACACGGGCCAGGTCGGCCTTGATGGCGGGGTCGTAGACGGGTGCCACGACCTCTACGCGGTTGTCCAGGTTGCGGGGCATCCAGTCGGCCGAACCGATGAAGCATTTTTCCTCGCCTCCGGCGGCAAAGATGAAGATGCGCGAATGTTCCAGATAGCGGTCGATGATGCCGCAGATGCGTATCGTGTCGCTCACACCGGGGATGCCGGTGACCAGCGAACAGTTGCCTCGCACAAGCAGGTCGACAGGCACGCCACTGGCCGACGCCTCGTAGAGCTTCCGCACCATGTCCGTGTCCGTGATGTGGTTGATCTTGACACGGATATAGGCGGGCTTTCCCTGCTGGCGGTTCTTGATTTCGTTGTCTATCAGACGGAGGAAGCGTTTCTTCATCTCGTTGGGCGAGACGAGCAGTTCCTTGAAGGAGACAGGTACATAGGGCTTCTCGATGAAGGTAAAGACGGAGTTGACATCGCGCACCACGTTGCGGGCAGCCGTCATCAGCAGGTAGTCGGTATAGACGCGCGCATTGCCTTCGTGGAAGTTTCCCGTACTGATGCAGGCGATGTCGAGCCCGTTCTTCATGCCGATGTGGGTGATTTTGGAGTGCACTTTCAGGTTCTCCACGCCGAAGATGACATGGATGCCGGCATCCTGCATTTTCTTCGACCAACTGATGTTGGACGCCTCGTCGAAGCGGGCCAGCAATTCGATGACGACCGTCACCTTCTTGCCGTTACGGGCGGCACAGATAAGGGCGCGCACCACTTTCGAGTCCTTGGCCAGGCGGTAGAGCGTGGTCTTGATACTCTTCACCTCCTTATGGATGGCGGCCTCTTGCAAGAGGCGGATGTAGTAGTCGAAGCTATGGTAAGGCACGTGGATGAAGCGGTCGCCCTTCTGCACCAGCCGCAGCAGGCTCTCGCCGCTATCCAGTTCAGGACGTACCAAGGGTTCCCAACGTGGGTATTTCAAGTCCTTCCGGCCGCAATCGGGGAAGGACATCAGGTCTTTGTGGTTATGATAACGACCTCCGGCCAGCACAGTGTCCAGCTTGTCGAGATTCAGCATGTTCATCACACGCTTGTGCAGGTCTTTCGGCATGGCGGCGTCGTAGATGACGCGCAAGGCATCGCCTTTCCTCCGACTCTTCACTCCCTTGGATATCTTCTGCAACATGCCGTTGCGCAGGTCGTTGTCTATCTCCATCTCGGCATCCTTCGTAAACTTGAAGGCATACGCTTCGAAGTGGTCGTAGTTCAGTCCGCTGAAGATGATCGGAAGACAGAATCGGATGACATCGTCCAGGTACATCAGGTAGTTGTTGCCGTTCTTGTCGGGCAGTCGCACAAAACGTCCGCAGACCGAAACAGGCAGTTCGATCAAAGCATACTCGGCTTGCTTCTTATGTTCGGCCTGCATCTTGACGGCCAGGTAGATGTTCTCGTCCGTTTCGTCGGCCAGCTGCTTCACCGCCGAAATCCACACGGGACTGACAAATCCGCTCAGCTGCTGGCGGAAGAACGTACGCACATACTGTTGCTGCTCTTCGTCAAGTTCATCCTCCTTCAAAAGGCAGATATGCTCGGCACGCAGCTGCTGGGTGACATCACGAATGGCCAGTTCGTACTCCTTGGCATACTTATTGTTCAGCTTGGTGATCTGCTTGATGAGCTGCCGGGCATGTTCGCGTTCGGCCTTCACACTCCGGTCCTCACACTCGGCGATGCGGCTCAGCGTCGCCATACGCACGCGGAAGAATTCGTCCAGATTGTTTGAGTAAATGCCCAGAAATCCCAACCGTTCCAGCAGCGGGATCTGTTGCTTGGTGGCCTCCTGCAGAATGCGTCGGTTGAAATACATCCAACTCAGATCACGCTCCACATATGCCTCCGACAAGTTTTTCTTGTTGACCGTCCTTTTTGCCATAAGTTTCATTATTTTTCCGCAAAAGTAGAGGACGGGTATTACATTCAGATTTCAAATCCGTTACAATATTCATACGGTACTCCCAGTGGCAACCGACCGGAATGTACAGCTTCCTCCAGCGCCTCCAGGATGATGCGCTCGGCACTCCGCGCCCAATAGCGGAACTCCACGTTCGGACGATAGTTGCGTTCGAAGTCCAGCAAACGCTGCAAGTCGAACGAATCGGCCACGATGCCCGCTCCCGTCCGTGCGGCGTCGTAGGCGTTGCAGTCCTGCTCGATGTGGGCAGGCACCATCAGCAGCGGCTTTCCCAGATACATGGCTTCGCACACAGACTCGAACCCCGCCGTCGTGGCGTAGGCACGGCAGCCGGACATGTAGCGCAGAAACTTCATGTCGTCTATCTGGTGGAAAGTCAGCGTGTCGTCCATGCAGCACGTCTCTTCTTCACCAGGCTTGTCCCAAAAGAAATGGAGAGGTACACGCGGATGGCGGCTGTGCCACCCCAGGACGTCGTCGGCAAACCCCGCGTTAAGCAAGTAGCCGTGCAGGTAGTCGCCCCTTTCGCTCTCACAAGCCAACACTTCCGACCGCAGCAGCGGAGGAACCACACGAATGCGTGAAGCCGGACTGTCATCCATCGGACGGAAAGACAACGCCAATCTGCGGCAGGCTCCGATACTGGTCAGACGGGTGAAGAAGCGCAACAGAGAAAGACTCCATCCACTTTTTTGCGGAAAGTGAAATTCAGGATGCAGGAAAAGATACTGATGTCCGATGCTGACCTGCGGCACCGATGGACGGAAAAAGAAATAAGTCAGTCCCGTAAGCAGCTCATAGAAGTTGACAACAAGTTCGGCTTCCGTTTCTCGAATACGACGATCTATGTAACGCATACTACGGAAGTAGGCAGGCAAACGCAACAGGTTGTAAACCACACTGCGTGTCAGGCTTACCCGGCGGTTAGCCGGTGAAGGCAGAAAATTTGGACTCAGGAAACGTTTGACGGGCGCCTTGATGTTCCGGTTGAAGAAGCCGGGTAGACGACGCGAACTACTCTGGCCCACCAGCACCTCGACCACGTCGTAACCATTACGGCGCAGTATGCCTTCCAATGTAATAGCTTGGGTGAGATGTCCCCGCCCTTCGCCCTGAATGATGAACAATACTTTCATAGGACTTCAATGTATATAATAGATGTGTATTCCACAAATAAAGATTTCAAATCAATCCGCACCTGCATCACGCAGATGCGGAATCCAAAAGAGAATATATGAATTTACGTAAGAAATGCCTCTCTCCGTATCGAGGTCAGATATATTCTTCGACCATGAACATATCGCTGACAAAATCGTCTACGACACGTTCCAAGTTCTCGCAAGCTTCATCCGGCGTTTCGCCGTACGCGCTGCACAACAGGTTGTTCATGTAGTAAGCAAAGAATCCACCGCCGGCGGCAGCTTCTACAGTGTAATCATTCTGATTCAGTTGCATAATCATTCCTCCTATTTTTATTTGGCATTGCAAAAGTGCACAAACCTTATTGCAACGGTATTGAGAAGACGTTACAAATCTGCTAAATGCAACCAAAAACACAAACCTATCATTTTCCTGCACAAGTCCGCCCGTTTCCCAAAGGAATTACGTACTTTTGCACAACTAAATAAAAAGGAGTTTTCACTATGAAGAAACTGATAAAGGGAGCCCGCTTCACTCCCAGAAACTATTCCGATGAAGTAGAAGCTAAAATACAACAGTATAAACATGAAGGCGTCCGCCTGCCACAACGCCACCTGCTCCGTACCGAAGAGCAACTGGCTGGTATCCGTGAAAGTGCCAAAATCAATACCGCCCTGCTCGACTATATTTCTGAGAATATCCGCGAAGGCATGTCCACCGCTGAGATAGACCACATGGTCTACTGCTTCACAACCGATCACGATGCCATTCCTGCACCGTTCATGTACGAAGGTTACCCGAAGAGCGTATGCACCAGCATCAACGACGTTGTGTGTCACGGCATCCCCAGTACCAAGGAAATCCTAAAGAGCGGCGACATCGTCAACGTCGATGTATCGACCATCTACAAAGGCTACTTCTCCGACGCCTCACGCATGTTCATGATCGGCGAAGTGAGTCCCGAGATGAAACGTCTCGTCGAAGTGACCCGCGAATGCCGCGACATCGGTGTCCGTATGGCACAGCCTTGGACACGCCTGGGAGACATCGGCGCGGCCATCCAGGAACATGCCGAGAAAAACGGCTACAGTGTGGTACGCGACCTGTGCGGCCACGGATGTGGCATCAAATTCCACGAAGAACCCGACGTAGAGCACTTCGGCAAGAAAGGGACAGGCATGATGATTGTACCGGGCATGACGTTCACCATCGAACCAATGATCAACATGGGCAGTTATGAAGTATTTATCGACGAAGCCGACGGATGGACCGTCTGCACCGACGACGGCCTGCCCTCAGCTCAATGGGAAAGTATGGTGCTGATTACCGAGAACGGAAACGAAGTGCTGACAGAATAAGGAGACATCTTCGCATGAAAAAATTTCTGACTACAGCACTTTTATCTCTTAGCCTTTGTGCAACAGATATGTATGCACAAATCAATCTGCATTACATAGATGCCAACGAAGCCCGTACTCTGCTTTCGAAAGAAGATGCTACCACCCGTCAGTGGAGTCGTTTCGATTACGAAGCCCGGTTGGGCAAAAAAGGAGGCACTCGGCAGGAGTTGATGCATTTCATCGCCGATCAGGCACGCGACTGGAGCAAGGAGGGCAAACAACGCATGCAAGAAGCGGCCGATTTACTGAACAGCCACATCAAAGCCCTAAACCTGTCATTGACTCTTCCGCAGGAAATCAGAATTCTGAAAACAACCATGGCCGAAGAAGGCGGTGCAGGCGGATATACTCGTATGGACTACATCGTAGTGGAAGAACAAATAGCCCGCATGAAGCCCCAGCAAGCAAGTTATCTGCTGGCACACGAACTGTTCCATGTGCTGACACGCAACAATCCGGATTTCCGTGAGAAAATGTACAAGCTCATCGGCTTCAACATCGTACCTGAAGAATTTGAAGTACCGGCCGATTTGCGCGATGTGGTGATTACTAATCCCGATGTCAACCGCTTCGACAGTTACGCCCGTTTTCGCATCAAGGGTGAAGAACGTCCCTGTGCGATGCTAATTTATGCCAACAAGCCATACGAAGGAGGCAGCTTCTTCAATTATCTGACAATCGGCCTGATGCCGCTGAAAGACGGTAAGGCAGAACAGAAAGACGGAAAAACGGTGATATACGGAATAAAGGATGCAGAGAATTTCTTTGAACAGGTAGGAAGGAATACCAACTACATCATCAATCCCGAAGAAATACTGGCCGAGAACTTTGCCTTCCTGCTGACCCGCAAGCCTGTTAGCGGCACTCCCGAACTGATTGAAAAGATGCGGCAGGCTTTGCAGCCACAAAGATAACCGGCGGGGATTGGTTTTAACAAACGGACATAATATTGTACATCATGGAAATCGTATTACTGATTATAGGACTGGGCGTCGGGACAGGTATCGGAATGTTGGTTGCGGGACGTAAATCCACCGCACTGAAAGCGCAGCTTGAAGCCGCACAGCAACGTGAAGACTTGCTGAACCGTACGACCAACGAACGCATCGAACGAGAGAAAGCGGTTGCCGAGGAGCGGTTGAAAGCCATCGGGCAGCAAAGCACCGAACGACTGGCCGCACAAGAAAAACAGTTTGGTGAACGACTGGCCGAGCAGGAACGTCTTTTTGCCAACCGCCTGGCTGAACAGGAGAGGTTGTTCAATGAACAGAACAGCAGCCGTGAACAACAATTCGCCGAACGACTGGCCGAACAACGGCAGCAACTGGAAAAGCGCCTGGCCGAACAGCGTGAAGAGGCCGAAGCACTGCACCGCCGCATGAACACTGAGTTCGAAGCATTGTCCAACCGCATCTTCCAAAACAAGGCCGACGACTTCAAGCGACTCAATGCCGAACACATCGGCAATCTGCTCCGCCCCTTGGGTGAAAATCTCAAAGACTTCCGCGAAAAGGTAGAACAGGTATACAACACCGAAGCCAAGGAACGCTTCTCACTGGGCGAACGCATCAAGGACCTTGTGGAACTGAACAACCGCCTGAGCGAAGAGGCCAACAACCTGACCCGCGCCCTGAAGGGCGACTCGAAAATGCAGGGTAACTGGGGCGAAGTCATTCTGGAACGCCTGCTCCAGGCATCGGGCCTCATCGAAGGCGAACATTACGTCCGCCAGGAGTTCCTGCGCGACGAGCGGGGTGAAGCACTGACCAACGAAGAAAGCGGTCAGCGCATGCAGCCCGACATCATCGTCCGCTATCCCGACGACCGTGAAATGATTATCGACTCCAAAGTTTCCCTATCGGCCTACGCCACCTATACCGCCGCCGAGAATAAGGAAGAGCAAGCCCGCTGCCTGAAGGCACATCTGCAGTCCGTCCGTGCCCACATCGACGAACTGAGCCGCAAGGACTACTCGCACTACGACGTCAAGGCACCCGACTTTGTCATGATGTTCATCCCTACCGAAGGAGCTTATCTGCTGGCCGTACAGAGCGACGCCAACCTGTGGGAATATGCCTACAACAAGAAGGTCGTTCTGATGAGCCCCACCAACCTCATTAGTGCCCTGCGCCTCTCGCTCGACCTGTGGAAACGCGAGAATCAGGTAAAGAACGTGCAGGCCATCATCAAGCGGGGCACGTCGCTCTACGAAAAGATTGCCGGCTTCACCGACACGTTCCTCACCTTGGGCGACCGTCTGGGCAGCCTTCAGAAGGACTACGACAAAGCTTTGAACCAGCTGTCGGACGGAGCGGGTAGCGTCGTCCGACAGGCTGAACAGCTGCGTGGCATGAGCCTGACACCCAAGAAGCGCATATCGCCCCGACTTCTGCCGGCCGGAGAAGAGGAAGAAAAGACAGAAGAAACATCCGAACTGAACCAAACAACAACAAAAGAATAAGGCAATGAAGACATTGAAAGACCGCATCCTTCGCGACGGACGCTGCTTCCCCGGAGGAATCCTGAAAGTAGACAACTTCATCAACCATCAAATGGACCCCATCCTGATGAAAAGTATAGGCGTAGAATTCGTACGCCGTTTCGCATCAACCCAAATCAACAAAGTCATCACGGTAGAGGCCAGCGGAATTGCTCCGGCCATCATGGTAGGCTACCTGCTCGAACTCCCCGTCGTTTTTGCCAAGAAGAAAAAGCCCAGTACGATGGAGAACATGCTAGCCACCTCGGTCTTCTCCTTCACCAAGCAGCGCACGTATGATGTCTGTGTCAGCCGCGATTTCCTCTGTCCGGGCGACAAGGTGCTGTTCATCGACGACTTCCTGGCCAACGGAAACGCAGCCAAAGGTATCATCGAACTGGTGAAACAGGCCGGCGCCGAGGTGGTCGGCATGGGCTTCATCATTGAAAAGGCCTTCCAGCACGGAGGCGACGAACTGCGTGCGGCAGGTATCCACGTAGAGAGCCTGGCTATCATAGAAAGTCTGGACAACTGCGAAATCAAGATCAGATAAACTTTTTTTCATCATCAAAGGCGCGGAGCGCACGGACTGCTTGCCTGAAAGCAACCGTACCATCCGCGCCTATCACATTTTAGATATATGGAAAAACAACCACAAACAACGCCGAAGAACGGCCTCATCTATGGTCTGAACGACCGCCCACCTTTCCGCGAAGCTTTCTTCGCCGCACTGCAACATCTACTGGCCATCTTCGTGGCCATCATCACACCGCCGCTCATCATCTCGGGCGCACTGAAACTTGATACTGAAACAACGGGCTATCTCGTATCCATGGCCCTCATCGCCTCGGGCATCGCCACCTTCGTGCAATGCCGCCGCTTCGGCTTTATTGGTACGGGGCTGCTGTGCATCCAGGGTACCAGCTTCTCGTTCATCGGCCCAATCATTGCTGCGGGTACCACGGGCGGACTGGCACTGGTCTTCGGATCGTGCATGGCAGCCGCTTCGGTAGAAATGATTATCAGCCGCCTGCTGAAGTACACACGAAAGATTATCACCCCGCTCGTGTCGGGCATCGTAGTGACCCTCATCGGCATGAGCCTCATCAAGGTGGGTATCACGGCCTGCGGAGGTGGTGCAGCAGCCCAGGCCGACGGAACATTTGGAAGCCTGCGCTACGTAGGCCTGGCAGCCTTGGTACTGGTACTTATTCTGATCTTCAACCGAAGCAGTAACCGGTACCTGCGCATGAGCTCCATCGTCATCGGCCTGGCTACGGGCTACGTCGTGGCGTGGCTGATGGGCATGATTGACTTCGGTTTGGTACAGAGTTTCGGCGGTGTCACCGTCCCCCACCCCTTCCGTTTCGGGTTGGATATCAGCCTGTCTGCCGTACTGGCACTGGCACTGATTTTTGTCATCACGGCTATCGAGGCGTACGGCGACATCACGGCCAATTCCATGATTTCGGGCGAACCGGTCGAGGGCGAAGTCTTCATCCGACGGGCGTCGGGCGGCATCTTTGCCGACGGTTTCAACTCCATGATTTCGGGCATGCTCTGTGCCTTCCCCAATTCGGTGTTTGCACAAAACAACGGCATGATACAGCTGACGGGCGTAGCCAGCCGCTACGTGGGCTACTACATAGCAGGCATGCTTGTTGTACTGGGACTGTTCCCCGCTGTAGGACTGGTATTCTCGCTGATGCCCGAACCGGTATTGGGAGGTGCTACGCTGCTGATGTTCGGCACGGTGGCAGCAGCAGGTATCCGCATCATCGCCGCGCAGGAGATGAACCGCAAGGCCACGCTGGTCATTGCCGTCAGCTTCTCGCTGGGACTGAGCGTTGAACTAGTGCCCGAAATACTGTGCCAACTCCCCGAAACATTGCGCAACATCTTCGCATCGGGCATCACTACGGGCGGCCTGACTGCCATCGTAGCGAATGCGCTGATACGAATCAAGGAATAGACGAACAAACCTTACTTAAATCAACTTCAGATCTTTAGCTATCCTGCAAGCCTCGATAGAATTCTTCACTTGCAGGTTAGCTAAAATTTCTTGTCTGTGACGACTGACCGTATTTATACTGATAGAAAGCAGTCTGGCTATTTCCTTACTCGTCAAACCTTTGTCTATCATAGTCAATATCTGCCTTTCCCTGGCAGACAATATCTTCTTGCTATTTTGTTTTTCCAGTTCTGTGACATGTCCCGTAACAGAATTGACTATCATGCACTGTGAAGGAAGTTCAATGGTCAGAGGACCGTACAGGCACAATGCCAGCCAAAGGCTGTCACTGGAAGGAAGCAGAACATAAAACATCCGATGCAACACAGACAGATAACTTCCCGTGCAGCTCATCATTCGTATCTTGCTGGCCAGATAATAATCGGAACGTTTTCTTTTGGGCTGCCGTTTCATGAAATGGTAGAAACAAAGTTCCTGCCAGTGCTTGTTCTCCAAATCATCCTGATGCATAAGCCCGAAAAGTTCTTTTTCCCAAATGGAAGAAACTTTATCCTCCCGTTTCCTTCCTCCTCTTTCAAGCATTTGCGAGAAGCCACCATAATAGATATAGCTGGATCGGGTACGCAAGTCACTCAATACAGCAATCACATTCTCCATCCGAGCATAGTTACAGGCAATATCCTTGTATCTGACCAGCATTTCATCATAGGGCTGGTCTCCTGTAAAGTCTTGCATGGAAAATTCTTTGTTCAATATATCCACAGTATCCATCTGTCCGAAAAAGAATGGTTATTATTAATCATTGCAGGTTCGTTTACAACGATTTACCTTTGCAAAGGTAAAAAAAAGAATAGTTATTCACGGTAAACGGAAAAGATTACATAAAAAATTATATGAATATGAAGAAGTCAATGTTGTTAAGCGGATGTATGGTTGCCGCTTCATGTGTCTGCATGGCACAATCATTGGAAAAGATGCAATGGTTCAACGAACCGGAACAGTGGGAAATCAAGAACAACACGCTCCTGATGGATGTCACACCACAAACTGACTATTGGCGGATATCCCATTATGGATTTACCGTAGATGATGCCCCTTTCCTGTATGCGTTGCGCGGAGGGGAGTTTGAAGTCAAGGTGAAAATATCGGGTGATTATCAGGCCCGTTTCGACCAGGCAGGACTGATGCTGCGTATCGATCATGAGAATTATATCAAGGCCGGTATCGAGTTTGTGGACGGGAAATACAATCTGAGTACAGTTGTAACCCATCATACAAGTGACTGGAGCATCATTCCGCTGGAAAAACCTGTACCCTTTATCTGGATTAAGGCAATAAGAAGGCTGGATGCCGTAGAGATATTCTATTCCTTCGACGACAAAGAATATACCATGATGCGCAACGCCTGGCTGCAGGACAATCATCCCGTCATGGTAGGTATCATGGGAGCCAGCCCCGACGGAAATGGATTCAGCGCACAATTTGAAGATTTTTCCATCAAGCACCTACCCGACCAGCGCCGGGCTGAATGGCTGAAGAAGAACACTTCAAACCAATAACGGACCGTGTTATAAAAGCCCTGTCATACTGCCCTCTCGAACGAAGCCTGCATAATCATTATTCATCCGTAAGGGCAGCCTGACAGGGCTCATCCATATCTGATACCTACTTCCTAAATCCTTTCCTCAACTCTTCCTTCACATCCTGCACCACCCCCATCGGGATGTCCTTGTCCGTCTTCAGCGAGATGGTCATATCGGACTTGCCGGAACGGAAGGCCTTTATTTCTTTCCGAAGTTCGTCCAAGGAAAAATTCTTCAGTGTCTTGCTTTGGCCGGAAGCCAACAGCGTCACTTCCAGCGGTAGTTTCTCCGTAGTATCTACCACTATTTTCTTATATTTTTTCGGTTCCGCAAACGTAACGAGGATGGGGAACGCTTTGTCCAGAGCTGCTTCATCTGTCGTACCCAGCTCGGCAGCGACCTCCCGGCGAAGCTGCTGATAGACTTCCTTCACCGTACGCAGATAGAGGCGCATGGCTTCGGTAGTCGTCCCACGGTCGTAGCGTATCTGCAAATCGGAACGGAACGGCTGTCCCGACTGTTTTGCCTGTTGATAATCTTTCCGCAAGGCGTTGGTCAGATGCTTACGGATAAAATCAACACAATCTGTCTGTGTTCCTTTCTGGTCTATCATAACCTGATTGTAGTAGTTGACAAACAGCGTGTGTGCCGCCTCTCCCGGAGCTGGAGCCGCGATACCTCCACCCTCTCTGAACTTCCGTGCGAAATACTGCTCCAACAGTTCGCGTTCGTCCTGACGGACGGTATCCAGCAAAGTCTCACTGACTTGCGGCTTCACCACCTGCTCCACCGCCTTCTTTACTTCAGGCCGGGCAAACGCATAGAGCGTCCCCGACACCACCGGCACGAAGAGCAACAGCTTCAGTCGTGCCAGTCGATTGGTTCTTTTCTTTAACATCATATTGATACGTTGTTTTAGCTTGCTGTGTCCAAAGCCGCTGGCCATAGAGTAGAGCCTTGTGCCGACGGATTTCTTCACGAGCAAAAGTTGATATTGAGTAGCATCGATGCCATGAGAAAGTACGCCGCTGTCTGCTTCGAACTCGTGTACTTCGCGTAGTTCGCGCATCAGCAGCCAGGCGGCAGGGTTGAACCAGTGGAGTACAATCAGCAGTTCCATCCACAGCAGGTCGGCCGTGTGGCAGTAGTGCAGGTGCATCCGCTCGTGCAGCAGCACCGTTTCGCGGTTCTGCCCATAGTCTTCCTGCGATAGGACGACGGTCCGCCCCCAACTGAAGGATTGCTGTCCGTGCGGGCCGATGACCAAACGATAGCCGCCACACTCCCTGACGGGACAACAGCGCACCAACTGCCGCATACGTCCATGCGAGAGCAGAAAGAAACCCAGCGTCAGCACCGCCCCACCTACATAAAGAGAAGCCAGCAGGTACAACCCGCCGTACGATGTTTCCGACCGCGATGTCTTTGTCAGCCCATCGGTCTCTGCAAGGCGCATCAAGTCCGTTTCCGCTTCGGACAACGTTCCTTCTGTCAGGGTTTCCTCCGCCGAAGGTTTCGTCAATGCGGCTTCCACCGCCACCAGAGGCCGTTGCCACAGGCTTTCCTGCGGTACGTCTACCTGCACCAAAGGCAGCAGCAAGCAGACAACCGTACCGCCCAACAGCAGAAAACGGTTGGTACGAAACAACGTATCACCCCTGAAGCACAGCCGGAAGAGCAAATAAAGCACCGCCAGGCAGAGCGTGGACTTGAACAGATAGAACAGAAAGGCACCCATATCCCTGTCAGGCTTGGCGTTTGTTTTCAATCCGCGCTATCAGCTCCTTCAGCTCGTCGAGCGGCATGCCTTCTTCTTCCACAAATGATGACACGACGTTAGCGAACGAATTGTCGTAATAGTGAGCAATGACGTCGTTCAATGCCGAACGTTTGTAGTCTTTAGCCGATATTAAGGGATAATACTGATAGGTGTTCCCGTATGCTTTGTAACCTACAAAACCTTTCTCTTCCAGCCCGCGCACCAGCGTAGACACGGTATTGTAGTGAGGTTTCGGTTCTTCATAGAAAACCAAGAGTTCGCGGACAAACATAGGACCATGTTCCCAGAACATCCGCATGATTTCTTCTTCTTTTACGGTCAGTCGTTTCATAATCGTCTTGCTTTACATCATTGAACAATGCAAAGATAACGATTATTTTCAAACAAACAACTAAATATATTAGTTTATCAACTATAAATTGCAGTATATTAACTAAAGTTAGCAGTAGTCTAACGAATATTCCTATTGAGAAACCTTATAAACAATAGCCTCAAGAATTATTTTTCTATCTTTTGAGGTAACACTTTATTCAAAACCAGATAACCTAGAAAACCTGAAAGTACCGTTCCGAGTAAAACACCAAATTTCGCCTGATTAAGTAATTCTGGATGGCATTCAGCAAACGAGAGATTGGCAATGAAAAGAGAAACCGTAAAACCAATTCCTCCTAACAACGAAACACCCGTCAGGTTTTTCCAATTCATACCTTCGGGCATACGAGCCACCCCAAACTTGATAGCAGCCCAGGTAAAGACCAGAATACCCAAGAACTTACCAACCAGAAGTCCAACAGCAACAGCCGTACTCACATTTCCAACCAAACTATCGCCACTACCCAAAACCACTCCGGCATTGGCAAAAGCAAACAAAGGAAGAATGACAAAGTTGACAAGGCCATGCAGATTGTCTTCCAGCGACTGGAGGGGACTGATGACATGGTCCGAAGCCCTTTCCACCCGTTTCAATTTAGCGATTTGTTCTTTGGTCAATACAATATGATCCGAGTTCACCACCGGAAACTCATCAATGATACCACGTATCTTCTCTATATATTTGCCTGCATCCAGACGAGGACGAGCCGGTATCACAAAAGCAAGAATCACACCCGAAATGGTACTGTGAATACCAGACTGCAGGAACAGATACCAGATAATGACACCAAAAAACAGATAAAACAACTTTTCTGTCACCCCCATGCGTCCCATATAATAAAGGAAAAGATAAAGAATAAAAGCCGCTACCAGATACCAATAAGACACATGCCCGCTATAGAAAATAGCTATTACCAAAATACCACCAATGTCATCGACCACAGCAAAGGCCGTGAGAAAAATCTTCAGACACAAGGGAACACGCTTACCCAGCAAGCTCAACACACCTAGTGAGAAAGCAATATCAGTAGCCATCGGAATAGCCATTCCCTGCATTTCTGGAGAACTGGGTTCTACCAAAAGGAAATAAATGACAACCGGCAAAATCATACCGCCACATGCGGCAATGAAAGGCAGGATTGCCTTGCGAAACGAAGACAATTCACCTACCAACAGCTCACGCTTGATTTCAAGTCCAACAGCCAAAAAGAAAATAGTCATCAGGCAGTCATTGATGAATTGCAACATGGTCAGCGGATGGCCTCCATGCGAAAACAGATTGAAATCGCCTATTCGTAAATGCAGCTCATGGGACAAAAAGCTGTTATAGGCAGGTGCCAACGAAGAATTAGCCACTACGGCAGCCAGAATAGCTGTCACAAACAACAAAACACTCGCCACAAGATTGAGCGACGAGATGTTTTTCATGGAACGCAAAATAATCATAAATAGCCTCGATTAGGGGGTTATATATGTAAAATAAAAGTAATAGTTAATCCAACTTCAGCACAGCCAGGAACGCCTTCTGCGGCACTTCCACGTTGCCAATCTGCTTCATGCGTTTCTTACCTCGTTTCTGCTTTTCCAGCAACTTGCGCTTACGACTCACGTCACCGCCATAACACTTGGCCGTCACATCCTTACGCACAGCCTTGATGGTTTCGCGAGCAATGATCTTGGCACCGATAGCTGCTTGAATAGCTATTTCGAACTGCTGACGCGGGATGAGTTCCTTCAGTTTCTCACACATGCGACGGCCCAGTTCATAAGCATTGTCGAAGTGCGTCAGCGTAGACAAGGCATCTACCGGCTCACCATTGAGCAGGATGTCCAACTTCACCAGTTTGGACGGACGGAAACCGTTGGGATGATAGTCGAACGAAGCATATCCTTTGGAGATGCTCTTCAGCTTATCATAGAAATCGATAACGATTTCACCCAATGGCATATCATAGTATATTTCCACACGGTTGCCCGAAATATACTCCTGCTTCACCAGTTCACCGCGCTTGCCAAGACAAAGAGTCATAATCGGTCCGATGTAGTCGGTGGTCGTGATGACCGAAGCACGGATATAAGGCTCCTCGATGTGGTCTATCATCGTAATATCGGGCATGCTGCCGGGGTTGTGCACCTCCATGACATGTCCCTGCTTGTCGTAAACATTATAAGAAACGTTGGGCACGGTGGTGATGACGTTCATATCGAATTCACGGTCCAGACGTTCCTGAACAATCTCCATGTGAAGCAGACCAAGGAAGCCACAACGGAAACCGAAGCCCAAGGCCAACGAAGATTCGGGTTGGAAAGTCAGCGACGCGTCATTCAGTTGGAGCTTCTCCAACGAAGAACGCAGGTCCTCGAAATCTTCAGCCTCGATAGGATAGACACCAGCAAACACCATCGGCTTCACTTCCTCGAAGCCTGCAATGGCCTTGTCGCACGGACGGGCAATGTGTGTAATGGTATCACCCACTTTCACCTCACGTGAAGTCTTGATACCTGAGATAATATAACCCACGTCACCCGTTCGCAGTTCGTCTCGAGGTACCATGTCCATCTTCAACACGCCTACCTCGTCGGCATCATACTCCTTGCCGGTATTGAAGAACTTAACCTTATCTCCCTTACGAATGATACCGTTCTCTATTTTAAAATAGGCAATGATACCACGGAAGGAATTGAACACCGAGTCGAAAATCAGCGCCTGCAACGGAGCATTTTCATCGCCTTCGGGATGGGGAATGCGTTCGATAACGGCAGCCAATATCTCTTCCACGCCCATGCCCGTCTTGCCCGATGCACGAATGATCTCCTCGCGCTTGCAGCCAAGAAGTTCCACGATCTCATCTTCCACTTCTTCGGGCATGGCACTGGCCATGTCACATTTGTTGATGACAGGGATAATTTCCAGATCATGTTCAATGGCCATATAAAGGTTTGAGATAGTCTGCGCCTGCACCCCCTGTGATGCGTCGACAATGAGCAGCGCACCCTCGCAGGCAGCGATGGAGCGCGACACCTCATACGAGAAGTCCACATGTCCCGGCGTGTCAATCAGGTTCAGGATATATTTCTCACCCTTGTACACATATTCCATCTGGATAGCATGGCTCTTGATAGTGATACCTCGTTCCTTCTCCAAATCCATGTCGTCCAGCATCTGGCCTTCCGTCACTTGAATGGTATTGGTAAATTCCAGCAGTCGGTCTGCCAGTGTCGATTTCCCGTGGTCAATATGGGCTATGATACAAAAGTTGCGTATATTCTTCATTTGAAAGTCATAATAAATAAAAGCGGGCACAAATATACGGAAACTCGCCCAAATACGGATAGAAATCGGAGGAATAATGCAAGCTGTTGGAAATGAAAGGTGATGTGCGGTTGTATTCCATATCCATCATTGGAGTGCATCAGCCGTTTTTTGATGGGTTAGGAAAATGAATTGCTACCTATCCGTTGCCTTTTTCGGGGAAGAAAATCCATGCGAATGGGCTTCAGAGTCTCCTGTCATATCACCGTAAAGAACGCTGTCCCTGTATATTTGCGTCAGCGAAGATAGTCATTTTTTCGCATACCGGGAAAAATACGGGCCGGTTCTTTTGCGCATGGGACTTGTTTCCATATTCTGCTATATTCGTCATGCCTCTCATTTGACCTTTATCCGGTAATTTTGCAAAGAAAGGAAAAGGTTATGAATCAGACGAATGTAAAGGTGTCGTTCTACCTTAAAAAGAGCGAGTCTGATGCCGACGGGTATTGTCCCGTGATGGCAAGACTGAACATAGGGAAATACTCGGGGTCGGCTTTCAGCATGAAGCTGAGGGTGTCGCAGAAGATGTGGACGGCAGGCCGGGCTACGGGCAAGAGCGTGGCGGCTAAGGAAATCAACAACCGCCTGGATGAGATACGGGCAAGAGCGCTCGGCATATATGCGGAACTGTCCGCCGTGCGTGATGGGGTCAGTGCCAAGGATGTGAAGCACCGGTTACTCGGTATGGCTTCCGAGCAGGAAACCCTCTTGGGCTATTTCATGAAGTTCATCGGCAACTTTGAGAAACGGGTCGGGATAAACCGCACGGCAAAAAGTCTCGGAGGGTATAGAAACGCATACAGACATCTGGAAAGGTTCATCCGGTCGCAATACAAGGTATCGGATGTCCCGTTCTCGACATTGGACCTTTCCTTCATTGAGAAATATGACCTGCATCTGCGTACCGAATGCCATCTGGCTCCGGGAACCGTGATTAATCTCACGGTCCGGCTGAAGACCGTGGTAGGTGAAGCCATCGCTGACGGCATCATCACCGCCTACCCGTTCTTCGGTTACGAACCCGTGCATCCGAAACCGGAACAAAAGTACCTCACGGACGCGGAACTGCACCGGATCATGACCACACCGCTTCACAATCCGTCCCTGTACCATGTGAGGGACATGTTCCTGTTCTCCTGCTATACCGGTATTCCGTATGGCGACATGCGGCTGCTGACGACAGACAACCTTTCCCTGGCCGATGACGGGACATGGTGGATACGGAGTTCACGGGAAAAGACGGGAGTGGAGTTTGAAATCCCTCTACTGGAACTTCCCTTGCGGATTATCGAGAAGTACCGCGACACCGCACCGGACGGCCGGCTGTTGCCGATGTATGCCAACAGCACAATGAATTTCTATCTGAAGCGCATTGCGGTTATCTGCGGAATAGACCGCAGGCTCGTCTTCCATTCAGGGCGCCATACCTACGCCACGGAGATTACCCTCTCGCACGGAGTCCCGCTTGAAACGGTCAGCAGGATGCTCGGTCACAGCCGTATAGAGACCACGCAGATCTATGCCAAAGTGACTGATGACAAGATAGACTCTGACACGAATGCACTGAACGAGAGAATCGCGGAGCGTTTCTCCGTAGTCATATAATAACTTAAATACACTGGTAATATGAAAAAGAATACAGAGAACAACGACATCAAACACCGCAGCACCTTTGCGGTACTGTTCTATATCAACCGTACGAAAGTCCGCAAGGACGGGACCTGCCAGCTGCTGTGCAAGGTCAGCATAGATGCCGAATGGGAGCAGATCGGCACGAAGGTATCAGTCAATCCGGCCATTTGGAACCCGGAAAAGGGACGCGCCGACGGCCGCAGCGCAAACGCCGTGATCGTGAACAGGGCCATAGACGACCTGACCGCCGAAATTGAGGGACATTACAGGCGGATAAAGGACAGCCTCGGCTTCATCACGGCGGAACTGGTAAAGAATGCGGTGAAGGGCATCGGACAGAAGCCGCTTACCCTGCTCGCCCTTTTCCGGGAGCACAACGAGGAATACAGGAGACGGATAGGAGTTGACCGAATCAAGGAGACCTACGATTCCTATATGCGGTCGTACAAGCACCTGTCCGCCTTCGTGCATGAGAAAAAGGGTGTGGAGGATGTGACATTGCGCAGTCTTGACCGTGTTTTCTATGATGATTTTGAGGTGTTTCTGCGCATGGAACTCGGCCTGGCTCCCAAAACGGTGCATGAGCATCTTTACAGGCTGAAGAAGATGACCATGCGGGCCGTGAGCCAGGGGACGCTCCGCAGGGACCCCTATTGTCGGCTGCACCCGGAACTTCCCCGGCGCAAAAGCCGCCACATGAAGCTGGAGGACTTAAAGAAGCTAATGGAAACGCCGGTGGAAAAGCCGCAGCTTCAGTTTGTCAGGGACATGTTCATCTTCTCAACGTTCACCGGACTGGCGTTTGCCGACCTGAAAAGGCTGAAGACGGACGACATCACGCAGGCTGATGACGGAACTTGGTGGATACACTATCGGAGACAGAAGACGGACACACCGTCTTCCGTCCGGCTGCTGGACATCCCGATGAAAATAATCGAGAAGTACAAAGACCAAAGAAACAGCGACAAGGTGTTCAACCTTTACTGCCGCAAGTATTTCCTCACGCTCGTTACGGAACTGGGAAAGACATACGGCTTTCCGCTGACCTTTCACCAGGCCCGGCATAATTTCGGTACCCATATCACGCTTTCGTTGGGTGTCCCGATTGAGACGGTGGCCCGCATGATGGGACACCTGCGCATCGAGACCACGCAGATTTATGCGAAAGTCACTGACAAAAAGGTGGAAGAGGACATGAAAAAACTGAAGGACTCCTCCGTCAACCGGGAAACATTCCTTTATGAGGAAGAGTTTGATGGGAAAAGGCGGAAACGGCGGCAACGTGCCGGATGATGAAAAAAAATGGAGAAGCGGCAGCCCGGCCTGTTTCTCCATTTTCCTGTCTTATGCTATACCCACCTCTGTTCTTCCCGGCATCTCTTGTAGGCATCTTCCAGCATCTTCTGGATGTCGGATTCCTTGTAGAGCACCTTTCCTTGAAGGAGGTAATAAGGGATGACACCGAGCGTGCGGTACTCCTGCAGGGTCCGCCGGCTTATCCGGAGTATGCCGGACAGTTCCTCGTCCGTCAGGAAACGTTCTCCCTTGAACATCGGCTTGGGAGTCTTTTCCATATCGGACAACATTCTTTCCAAATTCTCCAGTCCCTGGAAAAGGACCTCAACGTGAGGGTCTTTCCTCTCTATGAAATGGTAACTCATGGCTTTCTTTTTAAGGGGTGATAACTTGATTCCAACAGGTTCTGCACATCTTCAGGCTTGTAGAACATCTTGTGCTTGATGCGTGTGAAAGGCAGAAGCCCCTTGTCACGGTACACCTGCAATGTCTTCTTCGATATGTGAAGCACGTCGCATACATCCTGGTTGTCCATCCAGTTCTTCAAACCCATGTCCTTGCCTGAACGGCACAGCCGGGCAAGCCGGCTTTCAAGTTCGCAGAAACGAATCCGGAACTCGTCAAAAGTCTTTTTGTCTATACATATTATTTCCATACGTCTTCTGATTAAGATTGAATACCCAGTTCTTTCCTGATCCTTGCGGGCAGTGCCTTCCCTTTCCGGTTCAGGAACTCCTGAACTTCGGAAGCCTTGTAATAGGTGCGTCCGTCAATCATGTAGTAGGTCACGAGCTTTTTCTGACGGTAACGCGCAAGGGTGCGCTTGGTCACGCCGAGCAGCTCGCACATGTCCTGGTTGTCGAGCAGCTTGTCACCTTCAAGGGCGGCCGTCTGCCGATTCATGCGGTTCAGCCTGTCCTCTATCTTGTCAAAGCGTTCCATAATCTGGTGGAGCATCATTTGGAATGTCTCCCGGTCTATCTGTATCATACTGAATTCTGTTTTTAGTGCGTGAATACTTCGTTTCTCACACTGTTGCGCAACAGGTTTCAGTATGATAAAGGCCAAATCACAGACCAACGCGGCAGATTATTCTTCCGAAAACAGGCAAAACGCTGAATATCATAGAAATAAAAAAATCAGCCTTCCAAGAAGAGGGCTGACGGGCATATTGCATTTGCAATGTCCTGCAACGGTCTATTGCAACATCCTGCAATAATGCAGGCGGCACACGCCGTTCCGGAAGGTCTTGGATCTGACGAGCTGCCAGTTGCCTGACGGGAGGTGAGCGGAGACGGACAAAGGAAAGGTACTGACCGAGGGGATAAGAAAGATTACAAGTTCATCGACAAGGCTGTAAAGTGACAGCCCCCGCAGAAATTCCGCGCTCTTCTCATCGTATATTTCCGCATGGAAAACCGTGGAAGGCCCGGCAGTGTCTTTCTCGCAGATAAGACTGACCAGCGGATAACCGGGAAACAGGAGTCTGGTGCCGCGCTTCCGCCAGTACGGGAAGCCGTCCCTGTCCGACTGTATCCACTCCATCAACGGTTCGCTTTCCGTAGGAATGGAACCGTCCAATGTCATTGCTATCACTGCCTGTAACTTAGCCATACTTCTACCCTTAAATGAAAATAGCGTGAAATCCACGCATTATCAGGTAGAGGCTCTGGCAAGCCCAAAAACAGATCTGCATGGACTCACGCTATGGGGTATAGCATAAGCCTCACGCAAAAGCCTCTGTTTTTGAAATTTTGCCAGATTTCTACCTGAGACGTCTTGCGACTTATGTATGATAACCGGCAGGACTCCAGCCCTTGCCGCTATCAGTTCAATATGTTATGGCCGGAACTTATGCAGCGCACAGTTTTCCGGCCTTTTTGCAAAGGTAGGCATTTTCTTTCATTCTGTTATGCCTTTTGCTTCCATATCTTGCTGCTGACAATGAAAAAGATGCCGTTCATCTGTCAAGCAGGCCGTATTTCTTCATTTTCCGGTACAGGGTGGAAGGATCGACATGCAGCATCTCCGCCGCTTTCCTGCGGTGTCCTCCGCTTGCCGTCAACGCCTTGAGTATGGACTGTTTCTCCTCCGCTTCCGTTTCCGGGAACAGGTTGATTCCGCCGTCCGTTTCTTCCTGCCGGATGTTCAGTTCTGCCGCTTCTATCACCGGCTGTCGGGCCATCAGCACTGCCCGCTTTATCTTGTTCTGTAATTCACGCACGTTTCCCGGCCACCGGTAGGAAAGCATCAGCCGACCGGCTTCGGGAGAGAACCCTTCCGTCTGCCGCTTGAGTTCTTTGGAAAACTTCTCCCTGAAGTGTTCTGCCAGCGGCAGGATGTCTTCCGGGCATTCATGCAGCGACGGCATGACTATCTCGAACTCACCCAGCCTGTGGTACAGGTCCTCGCGGAAACGCCTCTCCTTAATGGCCGACTGCAGGTCCTCGTTGGTGGCGGCCACTATCCGTACATCGGCCTTTCTTTCCCGGCTGCTGCCGATTGGGAGATAGGTCCCTTCCTGCAAGACACGCAGGAGCATGGCCTGCACTTCCGGTGACAGTGTGCCTATCTCGTCCAGAAACAACGTACCGCCTTTTGCCAGGTCGAAATACCCCTCCTTGTTGCTGTCCGCACCTGTGAAAGTCCCTTTCATGTGTCCGAAAAAGAGTGTCGGGGCCAGTTCCTTGGGAAGGACGGCGCAGTTGACGGCCACCAGCGGTTTTTCCCTGCGGTTGCTGGAGTAATGTATCCGTTGTGCCACGGATTCCTTGCCGGCTCCGTTCGGTCCGAGGATAAGCACGGATATGTCAAACGGGGCGACAGTCCGGGCAAGGTTTTCCACCTCAAGCATCTGCGGGCTGTTCCTTCGGAAAAGATTCCTGTCCCTGTCATAGATCCGGGAACTCGGCTGCAATATATCCTTGATCAATTCAAGAAGCTCGTCCATCTGCACGGGCTTTGCCAAATAGTCGTCCGCGCCAAGTTTGATGGCTCTCACGGCGTCGGGCACGGAGGCATAACCGGTCATGACGATGAAGGGGATGTTGATTTTCTCTTTGCGGAGCCATTCGAGCAGGGATATCCCGTTCCCCTCGGGCAGTCGCACGTCGGCAAGGACTAGGTCGAAGTGTTCCGACTTTATCCGCTTCCTGGCACCCGGCTCGTCTATCGTGGTCGAAACCCCGTAGCCGGATTTCTCAAGCCATCTTTTCTGCTGGCCGGCCAGCATGACATTGTCTTCTACGATAAGTATTCTGTGCTTCATTATATGTTTCGTTTTCTATTGTTGTCCGTTTCCAGTTTCCGACAGCAGCCTTTCCGCTTCTGCAATCAGTCCGCATATACGGCCGATTATTTCCTCCGTATGCCTTTGGACCGTATCCCCGTCCGAGCCGTCATCATGCAATATTTCACTGTACCCTTCCAGCTCGTGGGAGATGCCCAGCTGCTCCCATACCGGGTACATGCGGTGGAGCGTCTCCCTCATCCGTCCGAAATCCATTTCCATGTCCGAAAGGGATTCCTGAAGCTCCGCCTTGTTCTTGAGGGATTCTCCGATGAATGTCTCCAGAATCCATTTCCTGTCTTCGATGTCGGCGGCCAATGCGGAGAAGTCTGCCGAGGTGGGTTGTGCGGCTTTCTCCTTCTCCGTAATGGATGACAGGAACGCCAGCAGTTCGTTCATGGAGAACGGCTTGCGGATACAGCCGGAGAAGCCGGCTTCCGAATAGCGGCAGCCGTTCCCGTCATTCCGGGCCGTCATCGCAGCTACCGGTACCGTTTTGGAGTCGCCTATGTTGGAGTGCCGCAGCAGGTACAGCAGGTCGAAACCTCCCGTGCCGCGCATTTGTATGTCTGTCAGGATGATGTCGTAACGGGTCCGGCGCAGTTCGTTTACCACGGCTTGGGCATTTTGGCACTTGCAGCAGGACACGCCGTTTCTTTCCAGCATTTCCCCGACGATGCGCAGCTGTATCGGGTCGTCATCGACCACAAGGACCCTTTGCGGAAGGCTCAGCCTGCCTTCAATCGGGATGGCGGTGTCTTTTACCGGTTCGTCTGTCGGGGAAAGAGGAATCCGTATTTCAAAGGAACTGCCCTCTCCCGGACGGCTGGACACGGAAATCTCTCCTTTGAGCAGGCTGACAAGCCCCCGGGTTATCGCAAGACCGAGCCCGAATCCCTCGGCATCCACTTCGGGTGCGGCCCGTTCAAAAGGCTGGAATATCCGTTCCACGGTCTTCTCGTCCATGCCTATGCCCGTATCCTGTATGCGGACTGTCAGAATCTCCTTTTCATACAAGGCGGAAAGAGTTACTGAACCGGACTTCGTGAACTTGATTGCGTTTGACAACAGGTTGTCCATGACTTGTTCCATGCGGTCGGCGTCACCGGAAACTGTGATGTCCGGGACATTGATGTCCCTGGAAAAGAGCAGCCCCCTGTCATTGGCCGGTCGTGTATATTCGGCCGCTATCCTGTCAAGGAAGGGAATGAGCCTGAACGGGACGGGATTCAGGGTTTCCTTGGCCTCGTTCAGGCGGGACAGGTCGAGCAGGCTGTTGGCCAGCTGCGTGATATGCCGTGCCGAACCGATGATGTCCGTCAGATAGGCATTGCGCCGTTTCCGGTCTCTCGTGTTCATCGCCAGTTCCGCGCTGCCGCTGATGGCGTTCAGTGGACCCCGTATGTCGTGCGAGAGGGTCATGATGACTTTCTTGCGCATGTCGGACAAGTTCCGGTTCTGTGTCACTGCCTCCTCCAGACGCCTGCGGTCACGGTCACGGCGGCGCAGGTCTCGGACAATGACAAAATGTGAAATGACGAGCAGGATGATGGCGGCTCCAACCAGCCCGGCTATGAGACGGAAGGAATGTTTCTGTGCCTCCGCTATTTTCTGCTCTCTGTATTGAAAGGCATTCTGTGCTTGTCCGTCAAGTTGGATAATAAATGAATTAAGCCGTGCGTTCAGTTCTTGATTGTAGAACCGGAGACTGTCTGTGTAGGTATTGAGTTCGCGGATACGTTTCTCCTGCATGGAGATAAGGCGCTCATTCAGGGAATGAAGCGGCGCGGCAGGAACAGGAACTGTCACCGTATCCTTCTTGCCGAACCATCCGGCTATGCCTTTCTTTTTCCGGATGACCGTTCTGGTACGGGTGGCTTGTGAAGATACTTTGGGAAGCTGTTCGGCTATGAGGCTGTCGGCAATCTCCTGCCTGTGGAACGCCTTCATGATGCGGTACAGGTGGTGTTCCTTGTCGGAGAGCAGAATCCGCAGGGTGTCCACCTGCTCTGGAAGGACAAATCCGGTACAGCTTTGTTTCAGGTCTACGAGCAATGTGTCAATTGACATCCGTTTTTCATGGTACACACGGTATTCTGTAGTATCCCATGCCATGACGGACTCTCCGAGAGTCGCAAGCTCGGTGATACGGCGGTGTACGGTATTGATGTCCAGGCGGACAGCCCGTATCTCCGCACTTTCCTTCTCGATTTCCCTTATCCGGGCACGGTCGAAGAGCAATATGGCAGTCATGCTGCCGATGACTGCCATAAGAATGACATAGCCGAAAAGTATCTTGTGCTGGATATTCATACATTATATGCTGTTCAAATTGTCATGTCCCGTTTTCCTCCCTATGTATGGAGTCACACAACAATACCGGATTTAACATTTGTTTTTGTGCCTTTATCAATGTCACCGCACACCTTCTCACCACATTCGCGATGGAACCACCGGAGAGTTCGGTCTGGGCGGCGGTGGCAATGAGTTCTTCCGCATCGTCGCCGAGCCATTCTTTCGGGAGCATACTGCGCCAGAGGGCGGCACGGAGTTCCTCGTCGGGCATCGGAAAGTAGATGATGGACTGGAAGCGGCGGGAGAAGGCTTCGTCAATATTGGACTTCAGGTTGGTGGCAAGGATGACAGTGCCGGGAAAATCCTCGATACGCTGAAGCAGGTAGGCGACCTCCTGGTTGGCGTGCCGGTCGTTGGAGGTGTTGGTCGAAGTGCGTTTGCCGAAGAGGGCATCCGCCTCGTCGAAGAACAGGATCCAGTTGCGGTTCTCCGCCATGTCGAAGACCTTGGCCAGGTTCTTTTCCGTCTCGCCGATGTACTTGGACACTATCATCGAAAGATCCACCCGATAGACATCCATGTCGTTCTTCTTGCCCAAAAGCGTAGCTGCAAGGGTCTTGCCTGTTCCCGGCGGGCCGTAGAACAGGGCACGGTAGCCGGGCTTGAGAAAGCGTTTCAGCCCCCAGTCTTCCATGATGGTGTGCTGGTGCCTGATCCATGTGTTGATTTCCTCAAGGGCTTCGAGCGTGGCATAGTCCAGTATCATGTCTTCCCATTCCAATGGCGTAGTGATGCGTTTGGCCGGGAAGCCGATGTTGTAGTCCGGCTTGTATTCCCGATCGAGCAGCACATGGCTCAGAAATTCCTCGGAGGGGCGTAACTGTCCGCTCAGGAACGGCTCGCCTTCACCTGCACCCTCCAACCGCAGTATGTTCTGCGCATAGAACCAGTGGTCCTTCTGGAACATGCGGATGACTTCCTTCTTTCTTTCCATGTCCTCACCGGCAAGGATGAACGAGGCGGTCTCTCCGGTGGGCAGGAAACCTCCGTGCGACAATCCTTTCCAACCGCCGAACTCGGTGTACTGGCGGTCGAAGTTTTTGTTCTGGACGAAGAAGATGTCGAGGGACTGCGGACTGGTATGCGGCATCAGAGCCAGCATGACAACCACCCGCTCGCTGAAAGTGATGTCCTGCCGTCCCGTGACCTCCTCCAGCCAGCCGTCGTCAGGGGGCGTGACTTCCTCAATGGAAGAGTATTCGCACCCCTGCTGAAAATACAGCTGCAGGGCTGTGGTCAGCATTTGGTTGAACCATTCGATATGCGCTGTCAGCATAGGCTTGCATGTTTACTGAGGTCAATAACTGTTCGCCTTTGCACCCATCACATCGGCCTCGTGTTCGAGGTCCATATTGTCATTCACGGGCAGTCCGCCCACTTCGGTGGTCGGCTCTACACGGCCTGCCATCTGCTGGGCCACATGCCATGCCTCGTGGGGCAAGTGCTGTTCCTGTCCGGGAGCGACATGGATGTCCGTACCCTGCGTGTAGGCCAGAGCCTGTACGGTTGCCGGTTTGTCGGAGTTGTAATGTACACGCACATCGTCCATCGAGAAGCCGGAGAGATCTTCTATCCCGGCTTTCAAATTGTCGGGCATTCCTGTTTCGTTCTTCTTCTGCACCGGCTGTTCGAACTTGCCCTGCAGGGCTTCATCATCGTCTTCCTCACGCTGGACGGTCTGTGCGAATTTTCCTTGCAGGGTCTCATCCTCCTCGTCACCAACCCGCTGCACGGGCTGCTCAAACTTACCTTGCAATGTCTCGTCCTCGTCTTCGAGACGCTGTACAGGCTCTGCCACCGCCTGAAGGATTCCACCCTGACGGTTGTCCACAAACTCCAATGCGCCGTCGCCGCCACGCTTCTGTTGGATGGTGCGCGGCACCTTGTTCTGGTATGTCTTTTCTGCTTCCATATCGGTATATGTTTAATTGTTATAATTCTCAAAGTCAAATTCTTCCTTGTCGCGCCAGACGACATCCATCCTCTTTTTCAGCCAAGGCAGCCGAATCCGTCGGTACGACCACGGCAGGGAGTCCAGCAGGATGTCGTATGAACGCTCCTCGACATACAGCACCCATTTGTCCTCACGCTGCTCCAATTTTCCGGGACGCTCGATGAAACTCCTCTGGAAGCCTTTTACCGAAGTGCCTTTCAGCTTGTTCCAGTTCGACTTCACTCCGGCAAGCATGGACTCCACAGTCTGAAGCTCCGTGTCCGTCAGTTCCAATGTCTTCGGTAGCGGCACACTGAACGGACAGGCAGCCAGGATGCGGTTGAACGCCAGTTCCTGTTCCTTGTATTCCCTCTTTTCGTCCGTCACCAATCGTTGCAGGACAAATATCGCCCGGATACGGGCATCGGTGTCCCTGAAATCTTTCTTTCCGTTCGCACCTGTCTCCAACAGGCCGAGCATGTCAAACAGGCGGGGCAGCCACAGGGCCAATAGGCAAAGCCCGGCATTGGGGACTTCGATGTATTCCGGTTGCGCTGCTTCTTTCAAAGCCTTTTCCGTTTCTTTCAAGTGTAGAGCCGCTTCCATTTCTTCGACAAGTTGCTCCACTAAAACTTGTCCCTCCGATGTACGGTTGTCCATCGTCGCAGAAAGACTGTTGTCTGCTTCTGTTGTCTGAGCCTGGGCGGACTCCTGACCGGAGGAATCCGTTGCCGATGCTTCGCCGCTTATTTGCATGGCGGGCATTGCGCCGATCCGGTTCAGGGCCGCTATGTATTCCCGGACAATTGCAGAGGAGTCGGCATAGTATGTCCGGCCCGAAGAATGTCTGGCCATGAATACCGCCAATGCTTCCGTCAGTTCCGTTTCCCCGATGCCATACCGGGCGGCCAATGCCTCCATCGTCTGCCGCAGGGTCTCTGCCAGCGAGAGGGAGTTTTCCGATACCGTTTCGAGCAAAGCCTCCCGTCCGATCCAGGAAGCCCACTGACGGAATGGTATGGACGCATCCGGACTGTCCGAACTGGCTGTCACGGCAGCTTGTCGCATGAGCCGCCAAAGCAGTTCCGGCTGCCAACGGGCATAATGCCTGAGCCGCTGTGACTTGGCCGTGTCGCTGACAGACGGTGACATGAGCCATGCAAGCTGTTCGGTAAGCAGTGCATCATTCGTTTCTTCCTCATTCCCGGAGAACGTGTCTTGGGATTTATAACCGGAATCCTCTGCATCGTCAGCAGTACCGGATTTCGTATCCTTTTCACCGGTATAATTCTCAGCTTCTCCAGTAATATCTTTTATCACCGTAATGCCGTCCTGCAAGGCATCCACGGCTGTCTGTTCCAGTTTCTTCCATCTCTCCCAATCAGTCTCTGGGTAATTTTCCTGTCCCGTAACGGCACGGTGCCAGTATGAAATGAACCTGCGGACAGCCGTCTGTACATCCATTCCGGCGATGTCCGTTTCTGTGGCGATAAAGAGAAGCAGGGCTTCCGCGAGGGAATGTTCCAGACCGGCACTCCCGCCGGAGAACAGCCCCGATTCATGGGCTGATGCTTCAAGTAACTGAACCGTGTTTGCCAGGGAATCGGCAAGTGTACCGTCCGTATGCCTGATAAGCGCAAGCAATGCCGGGACTTCGGCGATATCGCCCCACAACGCCACCGTGCCCTTGTCCGAAGCAAGATTCTCCTTTATCAGGCAGCACACTTCACCCGGATGCTCCGCAGCGGCGTGCCGGAATACCTCCCGTTTCCCTTCGGAGGTGTATGCCGCAGTCCGGAGCCATCCACCGATGTCATCCGTCCCGTCCAGACTGCGTTCAAATGCGGTCCGGGCATCGTCCATGTCCGTTCTGCGGGCAGAGAGTGTCCGCTTCCGGATATAGGACAAAAGTGCCGGTATGACATTGACCTCCGCACCGGTACGGGAATACGAACGATGCATGGTGAGTTCTGCAAGCCTGTCGAGCCTGTCCGTCGTGATTTCCCTGCCGACATCCAACGCACGGAGCAGAAGCGATGCCGCATCCATAGCTCCGTTGTCCGATACCGTATTTCGGATGCCCTTTGAATCAGCCATCCACCGGAGCAGGGAAATCCATAAGTCAGTCTCTGTCCGGGAGAATATTTCAGCGATGTCCGCCATATTGTCTGTGAGCCAATCCAACAGAAGGACGGGCGTGCCGTCTGCTACAGTCCCGTAAGTGTCTAAGCGGTCGGCGGCCATCCGCATGACCGTCTGCCGGAGCATTGTACCGCCCAATATATGGACTACGCTTTCCATCAGGTGTCCGGCATCCAATGCGGACAGGGAACGGGCTTCATCACCCCGGTATGTATCGAACCATTGGAGCAGGATTCTCCGTTTCGCAGCTTCCGGGACATGGTTCCCGGAAAGTAGTTCCCGCAAGGATGATATGCCGTACCCGTTTTCGGATGCCTTGCCCGGAATATCCTTGTTGTATGTTTGTGTTCCGTCATCCGTCACCATTCCTGCGGAGGACAGCGCATCGACAAAATCAAGCAACTGCCCGGGAACCGTATTCCCGTCAGCAGGTATCACCTCCATTTCTGTAATTTCCTTGTACAGACTTTCCGCTATCCGCAGTAGCTGTCCATTGACGGTATCTGACGCAGAGAATGTATTGTCGGCGATGCCGGACAGAATGGAAAGGGTGAAAATAGTCTCCAATTTGTCCTGTTCTGCTCCTTTGAGCCACGAGACCTTAGGCTGAATCCTGTCGAGCCTGTCCATCAATGACGATACTGTCTCCGCCAGCAGCAGTGAGACACTGCCGGAGAGCCATGTCAATGCCGGAGTTCCGGCCAACAGGGAAGCCAACAGCCTTAGATGCCCTTTGTCTGGACGACCTTTTATCCAGTGCAGCAGGGATTCAGGATTTTCCCTGGCCAGCCGTTCCAGAAGGTCCCTTTTCGCAGAATGGGGAATGTCCGCATCTTCCAGCCATGTACTGAACGGGACTGTCCGACCCGTGAGGGCCGCAAGCGGTTCGGTGGAGACACCGGAAACAGCCCCGTCGTCCACCGCCTTATGCTGTTCCGTCCCTTGCTGTGCCGGTTCTATCAGCGACAACCGCAGGAGCATGTAATAGAGTTCCCACACATAACTGTCCCCGCTTTCGGGCGAGCCGTCTGGGTTGAGCCGCTGACGGCGGTAGATGATATCGAGTACCGTCAGGCAATAGTCCGTGCCGAAGACCTCCTGCAGGAACTGCACGGTCAGTCCGGCCTTCGATATGTAGGCAGAATAGGTGCGCTTGTGTATGAACGAAAGCAGGCTGCGGTTCAGATGCAGGCGGAAATGCCGCTTGTCGCCGAACATCGGCACGCCGTTGAAGGGATAGTATTCCAGCAGCCAGCCATAGAGCCGATACCAGTATTCCGGCAGGCCGACTTCCGCATGGTGTTCTGTCTCGGCGGACATGATGCACCGGACATGGGGATTCTCCAGGAGTTCCGCCATGCTGTCCAGACTTCCGGACTCCCGCGTCCCGTGGATGAAACGCACCACCTCCTGCGGGACATGTTCCAGCATCAAGGCGAGCATCCGCTGCCGTTCGCGTTGCCCTGCAGGAAAAGAGGGAGAGAAGAACAGGGAAAGGAGCGGAACCGCATCCGATGCGCCTACTGCGCCGGACAGGATTTTACCGGTCTGATGACTTTCCAGTTGCAGCAGCAACCTTGCAAGCGCCTGGGGATGTCCGGCCAATACTGCACATAATCTCTCCCGGTAATCCGCCTTCTCCATAAAGTGCCGGATTTCCTCATACAAACCGAAGTCACTGCCGGCCCATTCAGGGAAACAAAAGCCATGTTTCAGGTAATGTAACAGGTTCTCGAAACGTTTTTCCACAGCAAGAGACATCGCATTCTGACCAAGGATGCCCGCAGCCGTACCTTCATCACCAGAAGATGCAAGCGGCTGTTCTGTGACAAACGGCACAAAATTCCTCTCCAAAGTCTCCCGCAATCTTGACGGAAACTCATCGTAGAACTTCTCCTGCGGTATGCTCCCCAGATCGAGATTGAGGCAGTCCACCTCTATGTAGTCTCCTTTATTGTCATACCTGGAGAAAAACTCCTCCAGTATATCCGTGACGCAGCGGCGACAGAATCCGTCCCAGTCCGCATAGAGATTCCTGGCGAACTGTTCGTCCGCCATCCGGAACCGGAACGATATTTTGTCAATCACTGTCATCTGTATATCCCCATGTTACATGCTTCTGTCATTTTTCCATACCGGGAGCAGCGGCGGAACCACCCTGCCCGGAAACGGCGGCCTTTTCAATGACCGTCATCATCGCCTTTTGCAGGAGAGGTTTCATGTCTTCCGGAAGCCTGCCGGCCAGACAGTCACGCCACTTGCGGTAACACTCCTCGAAACGCTGCATCTGCGAGGCGCGAAGCCAGCAGGCCTCCATCCTGATATGTGCCGGGAGAACCGACCGCGCCAGTTGCTCACATGCATTCCTGAACCTCATGGAGCGTGTCCGCGCCGTCCAGCCGGTGAACACCAGAAGTACCGTCAATGGCTCTGCCGATTCGAACAGACTCTTCTCCACCACATATACGGCCTCGCACTGCCGGTTCAGTTCCCGAAGGTAACGGCACAGGGTGTTAGCCCACCGGCACAGTTTCTTCTTGTCGTCCGAACGGCCGAGATTCATCCGCAGCCGCTCTTCCCGTCCTTGAAACACCAGGAGCCACTCGCTGTTCCAGGTCCGGACAAGGTTGTAGGCACTCAGACGGATCCCCTCCCGGAAGAGCGAACCGCTTATCCAGTTGGAGTTGAAAATCGGCAGGTTGCGCCTCAGTTCCTCGTCCCTGTCCAGTTTCTCCGCTTCTGTCGCCGGCGGTTCGTCAGGCTCCACCGTTTCCACCGTATCAGCGGTAAACAGGGAGTCGTCTATCATGGACGAACTCATCAGTTCGCGTACACGCTGCCCGCGTTCCCCGTCGCCCATCAGGATCAGGTTGTGACCCGGCAGGATGTTGCCCACGGAAATCTCCTCGGAGCAGTTGAAGTCCAGCAGCAGGGAGAGCCAGCATTTGACTGTCGGGACATTCTCCCCGCCGTATGTGCCCGTAATATCCATGCCCTTCAGCCGGTCACGCAGCAGGCGGGGAACCTCCCGGAGGAAAGCCATCCTGCGCCGAAGCCTGTCGTCCTCCGAACTGCCGTAGTATTCGAACTCACGGAGCCAGACCGGTGCGCTTTCCACACCGTACAGCCCGTCGAGAAAATCCATATATCTGTTTTTCAAGGCCGAGACATCCCGTTGTCTGTTCTTCAGCCTCTTTATGCCTATATCCTTGTCCGCCAACAACGGAACATGCGAGGGAGCGTCCGTGTCCCTCAGCGACAGAAGCCGCCTCAATCCTTTCAGTTCGCCCATGCCCCGTTCCATCAGCAGGTCGAACAGACTGAGGTAACTGCCGAAGTTCACCGCTTCCGCTTTCTCCTTTCCGGTGGCGCTGCCCGGAAAATCCTTCTCGGAAGTGCGGTAGCAGCGGGGCAGATCCCCGGCCACGGGGTAATGTCCATAGACATTCCTGTAACGCGCCTTGCGTGCCGTCTCCTGCACGGGGACATCCTTCTCCTGCATCCCCCGTCCATGTTTCTGCATGAAGTCCCGCATACGCAATGTGGAGCGCATGAAGTACAGGGCTTTCAGCCTCTCCTTGAGTTCATCCATGTCAATGTCGGCCCGTTCACCTCCTGTCAGCACCGTCACCTCCTTGCAGTCGTCCGGTATCGCAAGCGCATATCCGCCGCTGAAGTCCGTCACGATGTGTCCTCCCAGGTCCTTGAACCAGCAAGTCTTGAAGTATTTGACGCCCTCGATGCCGCACAGTTTCCAATACAGTTCCCGCTGGGTGTCAGCCTGCTGTGGGATTGTCACCCGCACATCCTTTACCGGACCGTCATACCAGGTGTCAAAGCCGTAACCTTTCTCAGGACTGCCCGGAATGTCCATCTCCAACCGGACCGAGCCGGAAAGATACTGCATTGCCGTCCAGTAAATCCGTACCAGTATCTCCGTGGCGTTGTAACCGGGAAGAATCTCCAATTCGGCGGAAAAGGTCAATTCCTTCGGATGCAGCACCTCGATCCTGCCGATATGCTCGCAGAGGTTACGGTGGCGGTTCAGGAAACTCCGTATCCTTTTGACAATCCCATCCTCGTCATTGAAATACGGGGAGAGCCGGAGCGTGAAGTCATAGGCGCACCTTTTCTTGTCCGCCGTGACCGCCATGTTCTGTACCATCGGGAAACGGGCAAGGACTATCTTGCGGTAATCATCTGCCGTCACCGGGGCAGAGGGATAGACCTCGGAAGCGGGAAACAGCCCGTACCGTCCCACCTGCCATGTCCCGTCCGGGTCAGAGAGGTAGTCCTCCAAGGCGAAGCCCAGTTTGTAATCCGTCTCGGTCAAGGCATAGTCCACCGCATCGGCCACGGTCACACCGGGATCACTCGGGTTATAGTCGCTCCACACCTCTCCCGAAAGACGCTGAAGTTCATCGAGCGTCCTGCGTTGAAGAAGGGTATAAAGGTCGTCCCCCTCGGGTCGTGTTATGTACAACGGTCTATCTGCCATAATTCTTTGATTCCTTTGTTCCTACATTTCCCACAGCATCTCGATCCGGCACAGGATGAACTCCGCCCCGCGCCGTGTACGGCGGCTCCGCATCTGGAGATAGAGCTTGCCGTCATGTTCCTGCCAGCGGAGTTTGATCTTGCCCGACCAGCCCCACCAGTGCTTTTGTGCGGACTGCAGCCTGCACCGGCTTCCGTCCGAATGGGAAGCCGTGACTTCACAATAAGCGTATTTCCCGCTGCGGGGATGGTGATAACAGGCTGAAATGCGATATACCCGGCATCCGGTGCCCGGCCTGCCAGCGGCAGCTTCCACCGGCAGATCGTGCCAGCGGCCGTCAGCCTTGACCTGCAAGGTCCCGAACCCGTCCGGAGTCTCCTCCTCCCAGCCCTTGTCCGGAAGCGTATATCTGCCCGCCTTCAGTTCTCCCGGAACAGTCACGCCATCCGTGCCGATGATCAGGATGTCTTTCCCGTCATGACCGTCGCTCACGGCCAGTGAGCCGTCATCACCGAGCGTAATGCGCCACAGCGGTCTGTCTTCCGGAGAAACGGGTTCCTCCCAGTAAATCGAAGCGACGGTTCTCTCACTGCCCGTAGGGTACAGTTTCAGCCCGTCGTCCTCTGAAACAGTCAGGCATTCGTCCTCGCTGACATTGTACAGCGAGTCAATCAAGGCGGCAAACTGCTCCTCGGTAGGGACCTGCCCCTTGCGGAAATACGACTTGAGCGTCTCGCGGTTCTTGTATCTGCTGTCCATATATCTTGTCATTTTCTGTTATTCTTTCATTATCCTATCACAAAGTCATTCCCCACACGCGCTTCATCCACGCCTGAACGGTTCTTCACCAATTCGATGCTTATGTCCTTGACATAAAGCACTCCTTCCGTGCGGGAAGCTGAATACCAGGTGTCGCTGCCGTCCGGCATGACTTTCATGCCGGTTCCGGACACATCGAGCAGGATGGTATCCGTAATACATTCGTCGTTGACTATGCGCGACCGCAGGGCTTCGTGCGAGAAGCGCATCCCCAAGTCGGGCAGCACGCCATCCAGAAGCCAACCGCAGAAGAACCGCCGTATGCGCCGTTTCAGCCTGCGCCTGACCTCTCCGCTGTCCTGCACGTCTTCGCGCACCACGGCCTTGAACCGTACATCTATCGGCTCGTACACCGGATTGACGACTTTCGTGACGGCGAACGGAGAAGATTTTGCAGAGATGTATTCCTGTATCTCAGTCAGTTTCCAGAGCGGGAGCAACGGGTAAACGCGTTTCTCCGGCATGGGGAAGACCACAATCCTTGTCTCGCCATCCTTCGTCACGGAAGGAATGCAGCACGCTTTCTCTATGTCGGGGAAACGCTCCAATATCAGGGCTTCGTAATCTCCCGGACAGACGGCCCGTCCACGGGTGGAGATGCGTATGCGCTCCCTGGTCCCGGCATCCTCCACCGTCTCGGCCGGTTTGCCTCCATATCCGGGCAGGGGCTGTAAAACGGTTCTGATGCGGCTGTCCTCCCTATATGGGGCGGTTATGCTTCCGGCAGGAAGGGGCGTGCCGTCGCCGTTCTCCGCCGAAACGCGGAAACAGTTGAGCCATATACCGTCAACGGCGGTATCGGTCGGGACATCTCCTTCAAAACCTAACCTTAGCCATCCCCGTGTTCCATCCCCGCGTCCGGGAAGCCGTATTTCCATGAAGCCGCTGCGTGTCAGACCACCGGTTTCCTCGCAGAGGATGTCTTCCGCTTCAATCTTCTCCCAGTGCCCGCCACACGGACGGAAAGATATGCTCATGCACTTGTTCTGCTTTTCCCGTTCAGGGGCCATGTTGCCGTTCATGACATACCGCAGGCTGAAATAGAGCCTGATGCGGCTCGTGTCGCCAAGGTCCGTGAAGCCCAATACCAATGACGGCTCGACCGTCCGGGGGACAAACAGGGGCATCCCGCCACTGGTTCCTCCGGCATATTTCTCATAATCCGCCGTCTCCGTCACTGTGAACAGGCACGAGCCGCAGGCGTCGCCCGGCCTGAATGTCTCTTCCGCCACATACCCGAAAGACGCGTCGGCAATCAGAGGCACCTGCGGCATTTCCGGTACCGGGATATGGTTTTTCTCCTTCTCCTTGGCGTTTTGCATCATAACCTCGGCATAGAGCCGGTAATATTCGTTCATGCCGAAGCCGGTTTCCGGCGACGAGAGCGTGAGCCGGTAAAGACCGTTCCGGTTATGCGAGGCCCTGTAGCCGGGTGTGCTGCCAAGATTGAGCGTCATTGCCGCCCGCTCGCAAACTTCTCCCTTGTCCGCCGTGCCGAACAGCGCCACCGGCGAATCCGTGCATTGCCGCCAGATGTCACCGTCCTGCCATTCGCAGGTTGCCTTGAAGGAAGCGCTGTCGATGGGCGTGCCTGTACCGTAATGGCGGTAGATTTCCCGGAAGCCTTTTTCGGGCAGACGGTTCCACATCCCTTTCAGCGAGACTTTCACGGTGTCCTTCATCGCCGCCTCCGGATGGCCGAACACGAACCTGCCACCGCGCTCTCCCAACGGGCCGAACGGATAGAAAGGCTGTCCGGGATCCATGTCGCCCAGGTCTCCCCGGAGCGTGAAATTGCGGATGCCTTCCACCGAGGTACGGATATGTATATTCCTGATATAAAGCCCTGCCGGAAGAATATCCGTCCGTTTCCTGTCGGCGAAAAGTATCTTCACCGCAGGATATTCCGTGCAAAGCCCGTGGAGGTCTTCGCTGCATGGGACGGGGGCAGGGTCGCCCTCCGCAAGGGTAAAAACATAGTCGATGCGGCCGTCCGCAGGGCTGTATTCCAACCCGTATGGCAACGGTTTCCAGCCTTCCTCTCCACTGACATATAGGTTGAAAGAGGCTGTGTCACCGCCGAATGTCCCTGAAAGGTCGGGAACGGCCGTACCGTTGTCCGTCATCAACGAGAAACCGACACTGACCTGACGCACGCCTTCCGAAAGGACAAGACTGCGGGAGGTGACCAGCCAGCCGTATTCCAGTTCCGTGGAGGTCACACCGCTTTCCGTGAAAAGGCGGGCGGAGCGGTTTTCCTCCGACAGCAGGGAGGCTGCATACAGCCTGTCGTTGTGCCTGAACACGGTCTGCACCGTGGAGAGCACGGCGGGCACGATGTATGACTTTTCGTCAAGGGCATAAAGCAGGTCATCACCGTTGGCTGCCTTGCCTGCCAGAAACTCCGTCCCTTTCGGGAAGGAAAATGTACCTCCGGCCTTGTCTCTGTCCGGTTCGACGGTGATATAGGTGCTGTCCTGCACGGCTTCCCTCAGCCCGTCGTTCAGGATTTCTTTCCGGTAGAACTCCGCCCAGCCGGAGAAGCGGGCATTGAATGTCGATACGATGCTGCAGTAATGCCGGGTCATGGTCAGCAACAAGGCGAGCGAAGCGTCCATATCCCCGCCGGACTCGATGCGGGCGATGTACTCTTCCGCCTTTTCCTGTATGTCGTCCAGCGCACCGAGCATCCGGTAGTAGGGCTGGTTGCGGTTGTCCATGAAGAAAGGACGCCACCGCGCAGCACCGTCCCCGTCGGAGGGGAGGGCGGACAGGAGCCGCCCCCGAATTTCCTCGGCCACCTGCATGGCGGGGCTGTCGGGGTTGTAACCGTGTGACATCCGGATGAAGCGGTCCAGTCGCGAAGTCCAGTCCGTATAGCGGTCCGTCAATTTCTCGGTGTAGCGTTTCTGGGCCAGAGTGCCCTGGCCGTCCACGAACGAGGTGACATAACCGTCAAGATCCTTGCACAGGATTTCCACCAGTACCACCAGCACATGGTCCTTCCACAGGCAGGAGAGGCGGTCGTTCCCGTTGCCGTCGGCATCCCGGAAGGGCAGGTCTACGCTCACGGACATCAGCCAGCGGAAGAGTTCCTGCCAGTCGCTCTCTAAGGCGCGGAAATCCTCCAGCGTCGCGGTGTCCCTCATGCAGTCCTCCCGCAGCGTACCTTTCAGTTCGTATGTCGGCTTCTCGCTCATAGTGTCATTACTTATATGGTTCTATAATCTTTCATTTTTCGTCCGTTCACATCCGGAAAAAGAAAACGCTCCCCGAAGCATAGCCAAGGGAAGCGGATAATGGGGTTCAGGATTGTCCGTTGTCAGTTTTTCTCTTTATGCTGAATCTGATACAATTCTTTTTGCCGTTCTATCTCCTTTCGTAACTGCTCTTCGGTGTGCTTCCCGACGGCAGCGAAGGCTGCACATAGTGACGTTCGTAATATTGCGTGGATATGTTGCGGTTCAATGTCCTCACATTCCACGTCTGCGCAGAAGCAGTCTCCAAATACCACCTTCGGGCGGTCTCATCCTCCACACGTAACGTGGCGAGTATATGCGACCATTTCAGATTTTGCAAACGTGTTTGCAAAATTGCCAAGTCAGGCATCGTGAAGTAGAACTTGCGGAAGTAGGCAAGATACCGTTGGCTGTATCCGCTCCCGTATTCGTGCGTCAGTTCCTTGGCGAGCGTCTTTATCAGTTCCTTGCCGTATTGGGCGCGTTCCTGCCCGTGTCAATGATTTGCTTGATGTCATTGATTACTTGCGAGAAATTTTGCGAGAAGTTTACAATTATGGAGTCATTATATCTCATATTTTTTGTACTTTTGCACCGCAGTCCCGGGCGTTCCTCTCCCAGCTTTCAGTTACTGGTGATGAATCCGGGTTTTTTATGTCCTGCCGCAAAGGTACTACAATTCTCATAGTATCCTCACTTTTCCATTATCCTTTCTTTTTCCAGTAAGTCAAAGAACACTTTATATCTTGTTTCGCTTTCTGTTCATTCGTCCTATCCTATAACCCCGACGAGGTCGGTGCCTTCGTGGAGGTAGAAAGGATAGACCATGTTGGTCCGGCGGTTCGTCCGGCGGATGGTGTAGTCGAGGGTGATGCGCAGGATGCCTGCCGCCTCGTCCACCTCGAAATCCACACGGTTCAGGTCCACTCGCGGCTCAAACATCACTACCGCCCGCTCTATCTCGTCACGCAGCAGGGTTTGCGTGGAGATGTCCATAATCTCGAACACGTACCGCCGCACGGGGCAGCCGTAGTCGTAGCGGTGGACGCGCTCACCGGGCGAGGTGCTCAGCAGCGTCCACAGACTCTGGCATATGTTCTCCTCGTAGGCGGACATCCGCGTGGGTGTGCCGTCTTTATCCAATGCCGGAGGAAAACTCCAGCCGTTGCCGAGGAATGTCCTGTCTTCGTTCATGTTTCGTTCTATATAGTGTTACTACTTTCACTTATTCTCAAATCTTGTTCTTGACAAACTGTAGAAAAAGGAAACCGCCTGTCTCTTGCGGTTGTTCGCAAATGGCAGGCGGAATAATGGGGTGTAATATATGTTCGGTTTGTGGAATTATGCTTTCCACAACGGTTCTTCTTGCCAGTTCATGGGGAACCCCATAGCCTTGATGTCTATCATAGGATAATCTGCCAACAATTGTTGCAGGTGGCCTTTCATGTCATTATTGGGCGAAACGATGTCAACAAACCATTTGATGATGCAGATATCGAAAAACGTCCTGTTGGGTGAAACCGAAGGACTTATCCACGGTCTTGACAGTTTCTTGGCAATCATGGGAGTGATGGGATTCTCCTTGTTCCACACCCTTGCATGATGGCAACACGTGTTTCTTGTCAATGTGATGATTGTCATCCATGATATAAACACAGGTACAGGCAATGAGAAACGGGCGGCAACCTTCTTTCTTAGCGCATTGTCTGCCAAGTTCTCATAAATGCGGGTTACGACTCCGAGCGGAAGTATCTCCACCAATATCCATGCAGGTGGATAGGCATTGCTGTATTTCTCCTTGAAGTGCAGAATGAACTCTTCCTTTGAGCTTTTCAGTTCCTTGTCCACCAATGCCATTGTCCGGTTGAATTTGTCTGCATTTGCAAACATGGAAGCATCCGTCATCCAGAAAATGTTGCCTGTCTCTTCTGCTACGATGTTTGCCAATGCGCTGCGCAAGGCTATCTCCACTTTCTCTATTTCGTTAAAGAGGAATAGCCGCAGTTTCTTGTCGAAACGGTACAGGTTGAGTGCGTCTTGGAATGTACTGTCCACTTTGTAGCAATGTGCTTCCTTAGGCATTTGCAACAGAGGATATAAATAGGCACTGAGCCGGTAATAACCAATATTCCGAATGTAATGCTCCGCACGTAGGGAATCCCCAACATCTAAGCCTCTGTCTTTCAGCAAGGCGACAATCTCAAAAGGATGTGTATAGGGCTTATCAAATTGTATGCTCATAGGGATAAAAATAAAACGACCCCCGATTTGAGCATCGTTGAGAGGCTTGGGGGTTCTGGTGCTGCAAATGTACGACTTTATTTTGAACCCACCAAACTTTTTGCGAGAGGAATGCGAATTTGACATAAAATCATGCCTTTGCCCCGCTTCCGTCTTAGATTACTTCTCCATTATTCCTTATTTCAGTATGTCAAAGAACGCGCAAGCCGAATGCTGAATCAGCCCTTCTTGCTTGAGTCCGTTCCATCGGAACCGAAGGTTAGCGTAGTCATATCCGTTGGAACGGAAATCGGTTTAAAAAACATATCCCCAATAAATATTTTCCCCTATATAATTGTTGTTAATATTAGAGATAGTATCCCGTTTTGGAGTTTTTTTATCTATTTGAATACAATTTCTTTCTCCAGCGGATAAAGCAAAATGTTTACCTTCTCCCCAACATATAATCATCCCTTTGGGAATATTAGGTAGTTCTTTGTCTTTTTCAAATGTCCAAGTTCTACTACTATCCTTAATTTGATCTAACAATATAGGTGGGTCAGTAAAAGACTTATCCACTTTTCTTTTTATAAGTTCTTTAATTTTTTCTTTACTAATAAGTCCTATTTGAAACGCAGAATATAATATGCCTTCCCAGCAGTTCATTATTCTTGGTTCTTCATCTGCATTCCTATATAGCCACTTATAAAAGGGTTTTTTCTGTTCCAACGGATTTGATATACCAGCTATCACTCCATTTCCCCAAGATATGGTGCTATTCTCCATTTGACTAATAAGAGAATCATACATGCTATTAGCTTCTACTTGTTTTGAAATATCATTATCAGTTATAATTTCACCTGTAAATAACTGATAAGATGATACTTCTCCATCATTTTCTATTTTAACAATTTTCGATATTTTCCGACCATGATGTTCTACATAATCTCCTACTTTGTATCTTGCAAATTGCATAATTGAACATTGATAATGTTTTGGCTGATATTTACAGATTTGTTGAATTGCAATGGAACTTCTGTTTGGTTGCCTCTCTTGTTGCCTTGAAGATGAAAGAGTGCGTGATTTTGAAATCTTACGTTGTCTTGCCTCGTACATATCCATCAATTTTTTAAGATTATTACTCAATTAAACCTCTTTGGAGAGCAGCCGCCCGAATGGGCGACCGCTCTTAATTACCAACTTAGCCCAGCGGATTTTCAGTCTGGTCTTCGTCCGGATTGGTGGTAGTGCCGCCACCCGTGGAAGACTTCACACTGCCCTTGTCTATACTCAATTCCACCGCATTGGCGGCATCGCGCATCTTCTGCTTGGGCGTGAAGACTATCTTAGGGGTCTTCAGCGCGTCCTTTACCGTGACTTCCGCAGGCGTGTCCATCATCTTGGAGGGGACAACCAGGCGGAACGAGCCGAGTTCTGCCAAGTCCACGCTCATACCCAGCTGCAGGGCGTCGCATACTACGTTGGAGAGGCTGACGAGGGCGTTTTTCACGTCACCTTCCGACAAGGAGGTTTCGCGCACGATGCGCTCCACAACCATGTCGTTGGTCAGCTTCTGTTGTGACTTGGGATAGGCGTAATACACCGTCTGTCCCTTACGGTTACCAATGGTAAGCACTTTGTTTTTAATTTCATGTTCCAGCATAGTCGTTACTGTTTTGAGGTTATACATTATGTCATTTCGTCTGCCCTGACAAGGGTATCTGATACTCTTCGTCATGGGTATCTGATACTGTTGGCAAAGGGTATCAGATACCCTTTGTCAAGGGTCACTGTGACTGTTCCGTGCCGTTGCCGCTGGCATCATACGTCACCGTCTTGTCCAACGTATCGCCCGTGTAGCAATAGACGGTGCTGTTGGTGATGCTGCCATCCGCGCCTGCCTGTATGGAGTTTGTGCCGCCACCGGTGCCCGAAGTGGAGCCGGTCCACCCGATGTAATCGGCATTGCCGCCTCCACGATGGGTGTGGATGATGGAATTGCTGACAACGACCTTGGGCAACGCGGATGCGGAAGTTCCATCCAAACTACTGAAGCCGACCCCTATGCCCGAGGCGAAGCTGGAAGAGTTGCTGCCCCCATAGGTATGCACGGTGGCGTCTTGTATGGTAAGCGTGCCAACCTCACCATAGCCCGCGCCGCCGATGCCTGCTCCTATGCTCTGTTCATCACTACCGCTGCCGGAGGCATGTACGGTGACATTCTGGATGGTGATATCGCCACAGTCAGCACTTATAAACCTATCTGCCCAGCCACCGATGCCCGCGCCTCCACTGCAGCCACTTGCGTAGAGTGTGCTGTTGGGGTCGTCTGCCGTAATGGTGAGGCTGCAACCTTGCGCTACATAAATGCCTGCACGTGATTCATTTGTCCAATTGGGTGTAGCCGTTATGTGGTTGTCTGTACCGACCACATGAAAGGTGACCTTGGCCTTATTTATAATATAAATCGCATAATTCAGGTAATCCACATTGATGTTTACATCTTCCAGATAAATCTCGTATGGGCCGACATCGTTGAAACCGTTGATCATGATAGGACTACTCCCCGTGCCTCGGAAAACGTACTTGCCCGCATTGTCGATATTGACTGAATGCGACAAGTCCTCCTCCTTGGCATCGGGAGGTATGGCTGAGGTGACACCGATGGTAATCTCGTGCAACGCACCAACCGTTGAGGTTATGGCAGAGCCAAGCGAGGTTTCCTTATAGCCATTCAAGCGGAGGCTGCTGATTTCCACATCCGGTGCTACGTTGGCCTCCCAGCACTTCTCGCCGTTGTAGTCAGACTCTTTCATGGTTATCCAGCCCTGCTCGTTTCCGGTTGCCACCGTGCCATTGGCAGCAGTGCAGGTGGTGTAGCTGTACACTTCTATGCTTTTTATCCTCTCTATGCTGCCGGAAGGTTTCACGCGCACCTTGGCCAGTTGATGCTTGAACTCCAAACTCACACTGTTGTTATAGCTGGCATCGGGCGCCGTTGCTTGCAACACATACGCCAAGCCGCTTGATTGGTCGCTGAGGTCTATCATGCCGTCTGTTGTGGCAGACGGGGATGTGTACCAAGCGGTAACAGTGGCGGGCTGGGTGTTTTTCCAATAGAGGGGAGCATCGGAAGTCCATGCGCTGCCATCGTAAGTATAAGTGGCTGTTTCACCATCGAGACTGACGGTAATGGCATCATCCGGCTGCCACACGCTGCCGCTACCGTCCTCGTTCTCCGCCACGCGCGTCCACGGCTCTTCGCCGCTTTCTGCGGTGATGTTTACACTGCCTATCTGCAAAGGATATTCGCCATCGGGCAAAGCCGTGCCCTGCTCCGTCGGTTCGTCCTGCGTGCAGGCGGTGAACAGGATTGCCGCCATGAGGCATATTGTTGTAAATAATCTGTTTTTCTTCATATCTTCTGTCATTTATCAATTAGTCATGGGACAATACTTTCCGCCTATCATTGAGAGGTATTGGCGGCGTTGCAGCACTCCGTCAGGATGCTTGTAGCCCACATGCATCCAGTTGGGTACACCCTGATCGTTTTCTTTTTCGGAAATCAACTGGTCGAAGGCTTTGTCGGCAAGGAACTCCCGGCAGAAGCGCTTGAACTCCCTCATCTTCCCGTTTGTCGGCACGAGGTCGAAGGCATAGCCGTGGCAGTGCGCCGAGGTGGACGAGCCACCCACCGCTGCGTTCAGTTCCGGTCCACGGTAGCCGGAAGAGATGCGGATGCCCACTTTGCCCAAGTCGTGCTGCCTGCAATACGCTTCCCATGCCTCACGCAGCGGGTCTATCAAGGTCTCTATACTCTCCACGATGTGTGCTTCGTGTACGGCACCGGGCGTGTTGTCGATGCCCCGTGCCTTTGCCGTATCGGAGTGGATACATTCCTGTAAGGTAAAATATCTCATAATTTACTGCTTTTTATTCGTTTATACTGTCATCCTCCAATCATCACCGTAGGGCAGCCGAGTACTATCGAGCCGCCGTGTGCGGTGGTGTCGCCCATGCGGGCGGCGGGCTTGCCGCCTATCATCACCGTGGCGGAACCTTTGACGATGCTGTCTGGCGGTCCGACGCATACGCACATGTCTCCCACGACCGCCGCAGGCAGTTTGCCTATCAGCACATTCGGCACACCGGGGCCCACGATCGGCCCTCCCACATGGGGGATGGGCGGCAGTCCGGGCGTCTGCATCGGACAGGTGTGCATGTCGGTCAGTCTTGCAGCGGGTGGCATAGGCTCCTCCTTTCTGTCTTATATGTTCTACTTCCGTTCATATATCGTATTTCTTTTTTGTCAGTTAACCCTTCGGGTTTTCTTCCTCCTCACCTCAGAAATATTCAAACGAGTTTGATATTTCGTTCGGTTCGTCGTCAGTTTATCATGACCATCGCCCCTTTGACGGTGGTCTGTCCGGATGCCGAGAGTTCGGCGGTGGCGTTGCCCTTGACGGTCGCGCCCACCTTGCCCTGCACCGTGACGTTCATTCCTTCGAGCGCGGCATCCTGCTTGGCGGCGCCGGTGAGCTTCATCGTGGCGTCGAGGGCGATGTTACCCTTCGCCGTCAGCTTGATGTCCTTTGCCGACGAGAGGGCGATGCCGTCCTTGTCCATCTTCACCTCGTTGCCGTTGGCATCGGACAGGGTAATGGATTTCCCGTCGTCGCTGAGTTCCACCTTGTTGTTTCCCGGGGTGGAGACCGTGATTATCTTCTTCTCCTCGTCGAACTCTATCCGCAGTTTCTCGCGGGTGACGAAGGCTTTCGTAGGATTCTCCGCCGTGTACTCATACGGCGGCTTGTGCTTGCTGCCGTACATCCCGCCGAGGATGACCGGATGCGTGGGGTCGTTGTTCACGAAGCCGACAAGCACCTCGTCGCCCGGTTCGGGCAGCCAGAACGCGCCGGAGCCGCCCGTGGCGTAGAGCGAGGAGAGCCGCGCCCAGAGCAGTTTGCTGTCGCCCTCCAGCCAGGGCAGTTCCACCTGTATGCGACATTCTTCGGCGGGGTCTCCGTCCAGTTTCTTCACCACCGCCGTATGCAGCCCCTCCATGCCGGGCAGCAGTCCCGCCGCAGGAGGACTCACCACATCCGGCTCGTCGGTGATGCTTGCCGGGTCTATCCCGATGCCTGCCTCGGTAATCCATTCGTTCTTCTCGATGATGTGGGTCACGGAGCCGATGAAAGCGTTGCCGTTGAACCGGCTGCCTAGTCCTTTCAGCTCGATGATACAGCCCGGTACGGCCTCCGCCGCGCCGTAGAAGCTGACCTTTCCCCGGTAACGCGCCAGTCCCGCTTTCAGGGCCAGGCTGTCCGCCCATGCCTTCAGCACCGCGCTGTCGGTCGGCGCATCGGTCTGGAGCAGCATGTTGCCGTCGGCGGAGAGGTCGCTTGCCTTCAGGTCGCCCTGGCTGTTCAGGGAGGGTGTCGATGCAGTCGCCTTGACCTGCTTCTGTTCCGCCGGACTCCACGACACGGCATCGTAGCCGGAGAACTGGTCGCCCGCCGTCAGGCCGCAGTCGAAGGCAATCAGGTCATTGCCCCAGGTGACGGTCAGCACAGCCGACGCGCCCGGTTCGGGCTTGAATATCTTTATCTTGCTTCCCGTGGTCAGGATGAACATGCCACAGGCGTCGGCACGGGAAAGGGCGAAGTCCCAGTCCGTGCTGTAATACTGCACCATCTCCGGGTGCTGGTAGTCCGTGCCGTCCACCGACACGCTGCCGTAAGCGGACAGCACCTCGCTGATCATCTCGCTGTCCTTCTTCTTCTCGAAGATGCGGTTGTGCCGTCCCTGCGTGGCGGGCCAGGCGTTGTCGCGGCACTCCACCACCATCATGGAGCGGTGCCCCTTGCCGATGCGGATGCCCGTCTGCAGGATGATGCCCTCGAACAGGGTCTTCTGGTCGTTCAGGTCGCCCGCGTCGATGCGGATGGCATTGCCGGGCTTGAAATTGTCCGAATCGCTCTCATCGAAGGTCTGCGCGTCCATGTCCCCGGCGTTGAAGCAGAGAGTCGCCTTGCCGATGCGGTTCAGTTCGAGGCGTATGCGGGCCGAGACGAGCTCGTAGGAGCCGTCGAGCCGGGTGCCGCCTGCATAGACTGTCCAGGCGAGGATGCGGTCGGAGTATTTCGATGGTGAGTCGGCCATATCGTTGTTTCTTTTTCCTTGTTCCTAATTCTTTTTAAGCGGAGGGAACAGCAGCTGTGTCCCCGCCGGTATGTTCCTGAAGCTGTCCAGTTCGTTGAACCTCGCCACCTCGCGCACAAGCAGGGAGTCGCCGTACAGCCTGTGGCAGAGGTAAGGGAGGGTCTCGCCTTCCTTGACGGTGACGAGCCGCGACATGTCGGGCGACTGCTTGGAGAACTTCTTGCGCTCCTCCTTGCCGGTCATGAACCTCTTGAACACGAGGGAGACTGTCGCCCTCAAAGGGACTCCGCCTGAAGAGAACAGCTGATATTTCGTATCCATCTTCTCCAGCCTGCCCTTGAAAAGCAGCTCTCCGTATGTCACGACCACATAAGAGGGACTGTGGCCGTCGCTGTTATAGACATAAAGCAGGTCAGCAAGGTCATTGACCTTGTCATACACGCTGTCACCCGGCAGTGTCCCCTCCACGACGCCGGTACAGTCTATGGTGAATTTCAGCGAGAGCGTGGCAGGGCCGTATTTCTCAAACCTTATATCGCCTCCGGTGCTCCCGAGCTGTCTGTCATCCCGATAATGGATGCTGTTCCCGAAACTTATCTGCTCCGGCTCCATCGGCAGTTCCAGGGCAGAGCCGTGCTGCTGACTGAAATCCTTGTCCGTGTATGCGCTGATCTTTATTGTCTGCATATCTACTCTTGTTTACCGTTCTTTCGACTTTCTCTGAGGGACTGCCGGCCTGTCCATCAAAGACAATTCCTCCAATATTTCCTTCTTCATCCTTTCATAGACCCTGTCAGAAACATCTTCCGGAAGAACCACCTTCTTCTCGACAGTCGTGCTCACGTTTATTTCCTTTATTACCAATGGCATTATAATATCCTTATCAGTTTCGTATATCTGAGTGTCAGCGTCTCCGTCGCTATTTCGCTTTTGGATGCGTCAAGACCCGCCGCGCTCCACTTTATGGGGATAGCCCGCAAGCAGTGCCATCTCGCCACGATGATGCCTTCCTCGTCAAGCAGGGAAATGGCGACATTGCACGGCTCGATCCATCCGATTTCGGTGAAATTGAAGCAGCACTGCACCCATATCGTTATCAGGTCGCTCAATGGTTCCAGTGCGCGTTTAAGCACTATATCACCCACCTTTACGCCTTTCGGATAGCCCGGAGCCTCCCCGGACCTGGCCGCATTGCTTTCAAGCACAAGCTCCTGACCCAGGCCGTCCACCTCCGCAAAGGAAGCGGAGGCCCTGGCCAGCATCCACTGGAACTCTACCGAGAAATGGAAGAGTACAGGCGGTTTCCAAGTATTCGAGTCAGGAGCCATGCTTGAACAGTCAATGATTTATACTATGCCGGCGTTACACCCTCGTGGGCCAATACGATGGTCTCCATCGACACGTTGTTGCCGTCGGCCTTGAAGCCCTCCACGGTGTATTTCTTCGGCCATGCGTTGGTCAGTTTCCAGCTCTGTACGGGGCTGCCGCTCTCGTCCAGGAGGGCCACCGTCACGCTGGCACGCTTGATGGTGTTCATCTTCACCGTGTTGATCCAGTCCCACAGCTTCTTGTCGTCCTTGAACATCGCCTTCTTGAGGGTCACGTCCCCGCTCTTCTTCAGACCCGGCATCTTCACTTTGGTGAAGCCCGGCATGTCGCCTGAGCGGTACTCTATCACATCGAACTCCATGTCGAGTCCGGACACCTCCTTGCAGGAAATCTTTCCTACGTCGGAGATTTCTACGCTGAAATGAAATTCCGGCACGGGCCACGTTGCGGCGCTCTGTGCTGATCCGTCTTCTGCCATAATTCTTTATGTTTTTAATGTGTTATTAATCCTGTTATTTCTGTCAGCCCCCATCAGCTCTTCTGCATCTGCTGCTGGAAGGTGATCTCGATGAACTCTGCCGGACGGGTGATGGCCACCAGTACGGAGACGCGCATGATGCCGTCCAGAATGTCTTCCGCCGTCATCGTGTCGCCCAGTCCCACATGAATCTCGTAGGCATCCTCCGCCGTGGCTCCGGCAAGTCCGCCGCGTTTCCACACGCTGCGCAGGAAGTTGTCTATCATCGAGCGCACATTCATCCATGTGGCGGCCACGTTAGGCTCGAACACATACGCCTTGGCAGCGTTCTTCACCGATTCTTCGAGGAACATCATCGTGCGGCGCACATTGACATATCTCCAGTCCTGCGAGTTGCCGTCCAGCGTGCGTGCTCCCCATACCTTGATGCCCTCTCCGGGGAAGGTGCGGATGGCGTTCACCGCCTTGCCGTTCATCGGCATGTTCAGGTCTTCCTGCTGGGCGTTGTCGATGGTTACCTGCGGGCTGTTCACATAGTTCACGCTCACGTTGGCAGGTGCTTTCCATACCCCGCGCGTGTTGTCCACCATCGTGTAGAGACCGGCCATCGCAGCCGAAGGCGGAAGCAGGTTCAGCTTGTCCTTCACCTTGTTCACGATATACTGGTAGCCAGGCAGGTTCTGTAGCAGGGCGTTGTGCAGGTTGGTCTTAAGGGCAGCCACTTCATCGTCAGTCAAAGCATTCTCTTTTGACTTGTCGGTCTGCGTATCCTTTTCCTTCTTTTCAGCGTCCGCTTCTTCGGGAGATTCCGTCTGTTTCCCCGAATCCGCACTGCCGGCAATGGCCTCGAAAGTCTGCTTGAAATACTCCGGGAACTTGGATTTTGCATCAAAGAACGAGGTCATGTCAGGGGCTTCTTTTGTAAAGTCCCAGGTCAGTACCGACCCGTCGATGTCCTTGTCAGAGAGCACGGAGGTGTTCAGCCACGGGTAGTAGGCCGCGCCGTATGAGAGGAAGTTCGCCCCGACATTGGTACGGAAAGTCTTGATCTGGGCATCCATCGTTTCGGTTTCCGCAGTTTTCGGCTGCACATCGAGGATGGCGAAGCGGTTCATCATCTTGCCGCAGTGTGCCAGCACCTGGGTCTGTATGTCCTTGCAGTCCGCTGTAGAGGCTGCTTCAGGCACGACCACCATCGTGATTTCCTGCTCTTTTTCCAGTTCTCCAAGGGCTTTTTCTACTTTCCCCTTGTCCACGGATTCGCCCTTGTCGTATGTACCCACTGAGACAATGTAGCAGGTGCCGCCGCCGTTGGCGAAGAACATCACCATGTGATAGTAAAGTGAAAAGTGATTGCTCTTGTCCTCCACTCTCAGCAGCTTGCTTTTGCCGTTCTTGTCTTTGAAAGCCGACTCGATGCTGTAGAATGTCTTGGACGAGTCTTTCTCCGGACTGTCAACCACCGACAGTTCAAACTCAGGTGCAGGAGCCCCGCCGAAATACTGCTGGTACTCCGTCATGGATGTGATCTTCCACGGCTTGCCGGCCAGGGAGTCGGGGCCGTTCTGTGCCTTCTCGGTAATACCGATGAATGCCGGAATCGCGGTAGCCGCTTCGACTACCGAATTGGGAAAGGCGCTCTTCTCGACGATGTACACGCCCGGTGTCTTCATTTGTGCCATACGCTTACTGGTTTTAATTGTTAGACATATTATTAATTCTTTCGGTTATGTTCTTTCTTTATTCCTGTCCCTCACAATCTGCATACCTGCCTGAGCAGTCCGGGGGCGGCATCAAGGTACGCGCCTGCCTGCGGCAGAGGAAGGCTTTTCAGCAGTACACGCCTGCGGGAAGTGTTGCCGCCGGCGGTCAGCTTCAGCCGGTAGGCGTACCGCTCGTGCATCGGGACAGTCTCTGAGGATACCGTCCGTAGCATCCGCCTGCCGTATTCCGTCACCGGCTCGGGCGGAGGGAAGGTCAGTTCTCCTCCATATTCCTCTATCAGCAGGTCTTCCGTGCTGTACATGCCGTCCGTGTGCGTCTCCAGCAGGTATTCCCACCTGTGTTCCGGAGCGTGGAACACGAGCGTACAGCTCTCGGGAGTACCGTCCTGCGCCGCACGGAACAGTCCATCCGTCAGGCGGATGCGTACCGTGCAGAAACCCTCGCCGATCCCCCGTTTCGGGGCAGTCTCCCGGATAGACTGAGCGGCTTCTACCGTACCGGATACCGCAGGGAGTTCCAGACCATAGGCTGATGTCGGACGAAAGCCGTCCCACCGTGTGTAGAGCACGAAAGCAGGATCGGTGATGTCCATTTCCAGCAGCAATGTGTCAGAAGAGGTATCTACCCCCGCTCCGTCGCTGTCGTACAACACGGTCCACGCATTGGATCCGCTTTGCCGGAACAACAGCCCGCGCCGTCTCCATAAGTCCGCACCCCGTGGAGAAATCCGGCACCGGAGGGCACGGCATGTCCCGTTGTCGAAATATCCGTGTTCTACGGTCAGGCTGTATAGTGTCCGGTAGTTGCTCATTGTCTGTTGTCCTCCTGTTCCTTACTATTACTGTTATACGCTCACTTCGTTTCCCTTCGCCGCCGTGCTGCCCGATACGAGCGTGCCCGAGTCGATGACCAGCCCGCGTACCTTGCAGATGACCGAAGGATGATACTGCCCGCCCATCGTCGTCCAGATGTTGTGCAGGTCCATCGTGGACATCGGAACCAACTCCACCGTGTAGCGGTGTCCTTCCGTTTCGAACCTCGGCATGGACTGGATGAACTCCAGCGTATCCGACAGCACCGAGAGGGACTCGGCATACCGCTTGCTTTCATACACCGCCGCAAGCATGATGTGCATGTTCAGCAGCAACGGGGCCAGTGTCCCGGCGTAGTTTCCCGATGTGGACCGCATGTACACGCTGTCGCCCGTAGCCTCCTTTTCAAGGTTCACCAGGGAGACAACCAGTTTGTTCGGGGTCTCCTCCGCAGCCGTACCTATCAGTCCCACCGTGGCCAGTCCTTCGGGCTGTCTGTGGGTGCGGCCGAGGTATTCGTCCAGCCGTCCGGCGTAATATGTCAGTATCTTGCGTATCATTCAAATCCGTTTAACTCTGTTCCTTATAATAAGCCTCCACCCGTGCCCGGATGTTCTCGCGCAGGCATTCCTCGTAGAGCCACGGCTCGGCGCTGTGGAAGTCGCCCACATTGAGGAAGCCCAGGATGGGCTGGTATTCCGAGCCGCTGTAGCCCTTCACGACCAGTACGTGGTGCTCGGGCGAGACGCTGACGGTGATGGTGTCGTGCAGCGTGGCGGGCGTGGCATCGGTGCGCCAGTTCACGGGGTTGATGCACATCGCACAGGGGGCCGCCACCACGGGCTGGATGTAGCGCACGTCGGACACGGAGTTGTAGCAGATGGTCACGCCCGTGTCCGTGGCTCCCCGCGCCGGACGGATGTTCTCCGTGGCGAGCGTGTCGGCGGGTGTCACCTTATAGCCCAGCACATAGGCCGCCACCAGACGGCGCATCACATCGGCGGGCATCGTCTTCAGCAGCTCCACCACCGCCTTGCCGCCCTGACTGAAGCCCGCCAGCACAAAGGGTCGGTCGGGGTCGGGGCGCCCGCGGAGGAAGGTGTCGAAGGCCGCCTGCACGTCGCTGAAGGCGGTGCGGAAGCGGTTGTTGATGGTATCTTCGTTCAGCGTTGCCCATCCCTCTATGGTGATGTGGCGGTAGTAGGGCGAATAGAAGTCGCCTGCCTCGCCCATGTAAGCGGCGAGGCGGGAAATCTCCTTGTCCATGTTGGCACGGTGCGTGGCGTTATGCACGTCGGCATAGTGGCAGACGCGCCCGTCCTCCGTAGTCCAGTCGGTCTCCCAGGTGGAGACGAGGTAGAATATGTCCGCACCCTTGTCCACCGTGCTGTTCTGGCGGATGTACCACATCGTGGCGTCGGCATAGTCGGGCGCATCGGGGATGTAGGTGGCGGCATCCGTGCCGGCACCCCTGTCATTGCTGCCGCACGAGGCGAGCAGGAGGAAGAGGAATACTCCGATGCAATATGTCAGTCTTTTGCGTATCATTTTCTTTCTTCATTAAATGGGCAGTTCTACCGAGCCACTGCCATCCGCGCCGTCGCCCCATGTCATGCTACCGGTATCGACCGATACCTGAAGGCCGTAGAGGGTGATGGTAACATTGTAGGTGTACTTATAGCCGGCTTTCCATTCGGTGTCTTTCTGTAGCATGTAGTAGAACGGGCCGTAGCTGGCGTCGTCCTTCGTGGCGTTGAAAGTCAGCAGCCAAGCTCCGCTCCTGATGGTTTGCGGGATGACAAGGGCTTCGTAGGTAGCGACGCAGCCGCTTGCCGTAGTCCCGGACAGGTGGGGCGTGATGCTGCCTTCCGTGGTGCCGGGTGTCCATGTGCCGTATCCGGTACCGACCGTCGGGAGTGTGAAGGTGCCGTCCATCAAGATGTTTTCATCCTCACCGATGCCCAGGCTGATGTCACTCGCCGTGGCACCGATAGCGTCGGGCAGACCTTCCCGGCTGACGTTCACCACCACTTTGGCAGTCTGGTGGCGGAAGGTAAGGTGGGCGGTACTGCCATAATTTACGTTCGTCAATTCGCTTGCCAGCAGGTCGCCCGACTGATAGTCCGCATCGCTGCTTTGGTCGTTCTTCACGCTCCATGTCGTGCTTCCCACGGCTGTGGCGGGGCAGATGCCCTGCACGGTGATGGGGTCTTTGCTCTGCCAATAGTAGTTGCCGGTAAAATAGCCGGAGGCGTCTGCCGTGTAATTGTACCAGTCCCCACCGTTCACTTGCAGGGCCATGGTCTCGTCGTCGCTCCATGTGTTATCCACCGTGGCGCGAGTGTCGGCGCCGCCCTCTATGGAGGCGGTCAGTGCCAGCGGCTGCGTGCCGTCGGGCAGCATTCCGGATTCATCCTGCGTGCAGGCTGCAAGACCGAGCACAGAGGCAAGCGTAGTGTATAATAAAAAATGTCGTTTCATCTTATATAGGTTTTATCTGTTCTTTACAAGGGTCGGCGGCGTGTCCGCGTCGGTGGTTTCCCATATATATTTGCTGTCCGCGCCGAGGGCGGTGTTCATCGCTTCGGTGGCGGTCTGCCAGGTGTGGGTAGTGCCGTCTATCTTGTAGGCTCCGGAGAAAGGATCTGTTTCGTTGCAACGACCGACGCTTTCGCCATCGAAGCCGTACCAATAGCAACTTCCTGCAACACCGGCAAATTGCAGGTAACCGGTAATGCCACCCGTATTATAAACAGCCGATGATAGTTCTCCTACGGAATAGCATCCAGTCATGTCAGCGAAGAACCGACAATATCCTGCAATGCCGCCAACCGTATTACCACCGGTAACTGAACCCGAAAACGAGCAACCTTTGATAACTGTTTTCGTTAAAAATTCGCCACCCAATACTCCGCCTACATAATCTGAGTTCCCTCCTTGAATGGAAGCCGAGGAATGGCAATATTGTATAACTCCGGATTCCATCCGCCCGACGACGCCTCCAACAAACCCCATTTTATTGTTTGTAACGGAGATATTCCCGGAAACCCTACAGTTCGAGATGATTCCTTGATTAGATCCGGCCAAAGCTCCTATGGAAACGTCATCAGCATCAACATCCAGGCGCACATCCTCAAGGGTCAGATCCTGTATGGTTGCATTTGTACCCACACGGCCAAACATTCCACAATCATCACCGAAAGACAGATTCTCCTTTGTAATTGCCATATTTCTAATCGTATGCCCATTACCATCGAAAGTGCCTGTGTAAACATTGTTTCTGTCGCCTACCGGTTCCCATTCAGTACCCGAAAGGTCTATGTCATGGGTCAAGGTACAATTCAACGACGGGTTACCCTGCGCCGCTTCCGCCCATGCCATCAGGCCGTCGTCGGTATAGACGGTATAGGTGTTACCATCTTCGGAAACCGTGTATCCGTCACCCAGGTCTGTCGCGTTACCGTTCTCGCCGTCACCGTTGGTCCAATCCTGGATGGTGTCGTCCACTAAGACCTCCAAGCCTTCTGCCCGCACGGTGATGGTATAAGTATATACACAGCCCGGCTTCCAAGTGATGTCAAGGGGGAGTTTGTAAGTGTATAGCTGCCCGTTTATCAGGATGCTTATCAGTTTAGTGCCTGCATCAAGGATTTGCGGAATGACAAGGGCCGCGTAGTTCACCTTGATAGTCTTTCCTGCTACCGTGTTGGGGTATGGAAGGCGATACGGCGTGATGCTGCCGTTCTGCTCTCCCGGAGTCCATGTGCCAAAGCTACTGCCAGAGGACGGCTTGGTGAAGGTGCCCGTGAGCGCGAGGTTATTGTTACCGACAGTTACTTCCGGATCATCAGGAACAATTGGCCCATCCACGATATTCACCACCAGCTTGGCGGTCTGGTGGCGAAAGGTAAGGTTGGCGGCATTGCCATAGTTTACGGTCGTCACTTCGGTCGCCAGCAGGTCGCCCGACTGATAATTCCGGTAACTGCTTTGGTCGCTCTCCACGCTCCATGTCGTGCTTCCCGCTGCTGTGGCCGGGCAGATGCCCTGCACGGTGACTGGGTCTGTGTTTTGCCAATAATAGTCGTTGCCGGTCAAGTTGCCGTAGGCGTCTGCCGTATAGTCGAGCCAGCCCCCGGCATTGATTTGCAGGGCTACGGTCTCGCCGCCGCTCCATGTGTTGTCCACTGTGGCACGGGTCAGGCCGCCGCCTTCTATACTGGCGGTGAAAGTCAGCATTTCCCCTTGGAGAGAGGGCTGTTCGTCCTGCGTACAGGCTGCCAGAAGGCTTGCTGCCAGCAAAGAATAAGCAATATGTCTGATTCTATACATACTTGTTATGCTTTTTAGTATTTCTGTTTGTGCCACCGACGGTTGCGATACCGCCCGGTACACCATATCATATAGCGTATCTCCGTACTTACGCCAATGCACGGGATGGCTGATTTTTGTAGGAATTTACTACATATTGGCTTCACCGTTACTGTCGCCGAAGTAGTCCCCGTCTGTTGTCCAGTCGGTGATGCTTGACGTTACCTCCAAATCTGTCAGGTTTACTTTGATGTTGTAGGTATATACCTTTCCACCCTGGAACGTGGCATTTTGGGGCAGCGTGTAATACAGGTTGCCTCCTGTTTGCAACTGAACCTGGATAAACTGCTTGCCACTCGCAACGGTTTGAACGGGAATGATGGCACTGCCGCCGGTGCCGGTTGTCACTGTGACACTTTCGTCCTGGGTACCCGTCCCTTCTGCCACCGTACCATCGGATGGTGTAAGCTGTGCATCGAGGCGGACGTTCATCAACGAAACCGTAGCACCGTCCAACGAAGGATTGCCGTCGCCGGAAGTCAGGTTGACAGTTATCTTGGAGAGCAGGTGCCGGAATGTGACGGGGATAGCACTGCTTTGGCGACTGACGGGATTGGCTGCCATGCCAAACATCAGATCGCTGGCCTTGTAAGATGCATCCGTGCGTTGGTCTGCTTCCACCGTGAAAGTAACGTCCTCGGCGCTCTCGTTCATATCCTTAACAGTATTGGCAGGATAGTAAGCATAAATGTTCACATCCTCTCCACTGGTCGGGAAGTAAGGCTGTACCGAGGGAGTCATCGCTCCACCCGTTCCTGTGGTATAAGTCAGCGGCTGCGGATAAGTAGTTGTGGGTGTCTGTGCGTCTTCCGTGATGAACACATCTACCTGTTCGCCTTCATCAAACGCACTGCCTTGGATGCCCGATGCCGCACGGGTCTGCACTTCCAGACTGCTGCTGAGCCGGATAGCCACCGGCCCGTCATTCAAATTCTCGTCGTTGCTGCAAGCCGCCAATGCAAGCGCGGCTGCTGCTAAAATCAGTTGCTTTTTCATTGTCTTGTTATCTGTTATTCTTCATTCAATAAGCATCTCCAGTTTCGCCGCCACCGTTGCCCGGCTCCCAGTCGGTGATTGTCGCGGTCACGTCGATGTTCGTCTTGTTCACTGTGATGGTATAGAGGTATTTCTTGCCTGCCTCGAACTTTTGGGATTCGGTCGCGTTGCCCAACGGCCAGGAGAATACGCTCGCCCCGTCCGACAGGGTGATGTTGAGCGACATGCCTTGGTAGCTTTCGGAAGGCAGGACGATACCCTCGGCAAAGGTGCCGTCGGCATTGGTCAGCAGGGGGATCGGGGTTGCCGTACCTGTGGTCACGCTGACTGCGGAGGCGGGTTGCGTCACGTTGAACGTGCCTGCGGTCTGTTGTCCCGTCAGTTCCACGGTCAGACCGGCCAACTCCGTTCCCGTCATGCCGCTGCCGGGTTTAAGGGTCAATTCCATCTTGCAGAGCTTGTGGGTGAAGTTGAACGCCACGTTGGGGTTGGTGCGGTCGGCTGTCTGCGTGGCTGCCGCCATCAGGTCGATGACCTTTTGGCTGCTTTGGTTGCTCACGTCCACGGTATAGATGCCGTCCGTCAGACCTGCCGTGTAGGGATAGTACGCCACGAAATCGCGCTCCGTGCCGTCCGTAGGCAGGTAGATGGTGGTTCCATCCGGTGCAAATGAGCCGGTGGTACCGCCTGACGCCGTGGTATAGGGGATATTGCCATAACCGTCGGCCACGGTCGTGGTTCCCTTCCCGAAAGCGTAGATGCCGATGCGGTCACCTGTTTCCCACTGATTGTCGTAGGCGCGGGTCTGGATGCCGCTGGTCACTTGCAGGGCGATGCGTCCGTCCGCCCCCTGCATGGTTTCTTCTTCGTTGTTGCAGGCTGTCAGCGCAAAGGCCACCAGCAATGCAGGAAATAAATTCTGTTTTACTTTCATCGTTTTTTAGGAGTTGATTAGAATACTTTTTGTTTATATATCAAGTTCAGTTCTTTCAGTTCACGTCTATCTTTCCTTCGTCCACCACTTCCCAGTCGGTAATGGTGGCGGAGAATCCCGCTTCCAACGGTGTCCGCAGACCGCCTTCTATGGCAAATGTCTGTGTCATGTCCCCTTCGCCGAATCCGGACAATACTTCCGTCAGGTCGCTCTCCACCGTCTGTGTCTGTCCGTCGGTGAAGGTCAGGACAAGTGTCAGTGTCTGCGCATCGCCCAGTACTCCCAGCAGACGCAGGTCTGCCGATACCTTGTCACCATCACGGGTGAAGGTCGGTCGTGTGCTGACCGCCTCGCCGTAGAGCGTTTCGTTGCGCAAGTCGTAGGCTTCCGCCACGCCGCTGAGCGTACCCGTTATGCCCGTTATGCGTTCCGGGTCGCCCTCGGTCACGGTCAGCTCGATGTGCAGGTCGCGCACCCGTTGCGTCACGTCAAGGTTCATGCGTAAGGTGTCATCCGCCATGACTGTTATCCGCTCCGTGCCCGAATAGAGATAGTCCGGCAGGGGATTGATGAAGTCGGTGAGGGCGCGTACCGTGCCGTCTGTCCGCTCCACACGGGCGATGCCGTCCGTCACGGTGAACCCCTGCGGCGTGTTGTAGGCCAGCACGGTGTACTCGCCGGGAGGCAGCGGGTCGGAAACGGTGTAGCGGCCTTCCTTGCCGTCGGCGGTCGTGCCGTCAATCTCTACCGTATAGTCTTCCCCGCTTGCGCCCTGCGGCAGGTCGATTGACACTGCCACTATGCCCTTGTCCGGATGCGGCGTGTCGTGCAGCTCGTCCTTCACGCATCCGCCCAGAGAGAACAGCAGGGCCGTCGCCAAAATCGTTGTCGTATATTTCCTTTTTCTTGTATTCATATCCGCAGGATGTTTTTCAGTTTACCGTACCGGCTTGTCCCCGAAGCGGTGCGGCTGCCCGGCGGAGCGTACCGCAGGCGTATCTTCCTTGCCCGCCTCGCCCGGAATGAGGTAGGCGTGCTTCAGGGTGTACTGGATGCGCTCCACCTGGTCGGGCGTGATGCCGGCCATGAAGCCATACTCGTAATCCATGATGTTGTCGGAGAAGAAGATTTCTCCTGTCGCGGCATCCGTGCGCGTATATTCGATGTTGCCCTGCGTGGCCTCCAGATAAGCGTCCCGGTCGTACCAAGGCGTATCTTCGCAGTAGTCGTCTCCCTCGATATAGACATGTTCCAATCCAAGGAAATGTCCTGCCTCATGGGCGAACGACTTCACATCGTTGGCCATCGTCATCGCCCGGGTATTCAGGAATATGCCTGAGACAACACCGGGCTGGTACGGCGTTTCGCATCCCTCCATCATCTCGTCTTCATCGAAGTAGGGGAAAAACGAGAACCCGGCGAATATGCTGTACTCGTCCTCGTACACATTATTGATCGGGCTGACCCACACATTGAGCGCATGCTCATTGTCCCATATATACCGGTCGTCAAGCTCGACGTTCTCGTAATCTATCTCCACGGCCTCCTTCTCGTGGACGATGCCGGGAGTTTCAAGCGGCGTACCGTCGGGCGCGGTGGTGGCGGCCACAAAGCGCACGCCGGTCTCTGTCTGCCCGGGGAGGTTGAAATAGTTGCTATATACATAATTGGCATAGTCCAGCTGTTCCCTCACCATCCAGTCCTTGACCGGATAGTTGCCTTCGGCATCCGGAAAGAGGTGGAAGATGACGGGTATCTCGTAGGCGTCGGGGTTCTCCGCCACCGGTGCTGTGAGGCTGGAGCGGATTTCAACCGTGTTGGAATAGTACTCCGCCTTGTTTGTCTGCACATAGCCCCGCACGTAATACGTCGTGCCGGGCAGCGGATGGAGGAGGTACAGGCACCGCCAATACAGCGGCTCCTTCTCCCAGTCCCAGTTCAGGAACGGCTCGTAATCCGAATAGTCATTAATGAAAACGCAGTCGCTCAAGTCCGGTTCCGGGTTCTCGGTTGAATAGACACTACCCTCGTAGATGATTTTCTCGTCGGCAGGCAAATCCTCCATGACCAGCACCGCCATGTATGCGGGAGGATAGTTGTCAGGGGCTCCCAAATCCATCGGCACGATGTTTCCCTCGCCGATGTGCAGCTTGAAGGTAGAGGTCGGTTCGGGAACCGTGTTGTCGTCGTCGCACGCCGCCATGCCGAAGGCAAGGAGGAGGACTGCAAAAAGTTTATACCCGTGCAGCAGGATGCTACACTTGTCCAAATAATCGCCTGTTTTCTTTCTGAACATATTCATGATTTTCTAATATATTTTCCATACCAAGGTGACACCCGCGTTAACCGGGCCCCACCAGTTTTTTGTTTCCGTTCCACGGCGCACCCGCACGCCGTCGATGACCGTGTATTTCTCATAATCCGCGTGCAGGCAGCCCACGGCCACGCTGAAGTCGAGCGACAGGGCGTCATTCAGGCGCAACTGGTAGCCGCCGGTGATGCCGCCGCCCATCAGGTCGCCCTGCTTGCCGGTGGCGGAGAACTTGTAGTTGAACTGCCCGGCCTTGTACATCGCACCGAGGTAGCCGCGCTTCTCCTTGCCCATATACCAGCGCACTTCCGGCATGACCTCCCAGAGGGCGTAGCGGCGGTCCTTGTCGTTCCACGACCACGAGGTCCACGAGCCGTTCACGAGGATTCCCCATGACGGACTGATGCGCCACTCCAGGCCCAGGTCGGGCGTGAGCGTAGCCCAGCGCAGCAGGTTGGCACGCAGGGAGAGCGTGTAGCTGTCTATGCCGGAGGTTTCTTCCGCAGCCGTCCCGGTGGTTTCCGCCGGAACATAGGCTTCGGGATGTACCACGACCATGCTGTCCGCCCTTATCTGTTCGGCGACAAAGCGTGATTCTTCCGTTTCGCGCTGCTCTTGCTGTGTATCGGCGCTTTCCTGTCCGGCCTGCTGCCTTTCGTCCTTCTGTGCCGCAGTCGCCACTTTCGGCACGCTGATGCGTACCGTCACGTAGTCACCGCTCCCGGAGTGGTTCTTCGTGACGAAGCACGCTTCGGTCAGTCCCTGCCGGATGATGAGTTCCGACTTCACGCGGTTGGAACGTATCTTTGCCATCGCAAGGTTGTCGACCTCGCTGCCCAGAGAAGTGCAGTAGCCCTCCACACGCACGGGGATTTCTCCTGCGAAAATGCGTTCCTTCAGCCGTTCCACGCACGCTTCGAGCCGTGCCAGTTCCTTGTCGTTGCCGTTCCACGGCACATAGAACATGTCATTGCCCGTCACGAAGCGGAACGTATAGACCGTGTCCGTCCGTTCCTGCGCCGCGAGGGGCAGTAGGGCAAACAGGAGCAGCAGCCCCGTGAGCGTTATTTTCCTTATCCGGTTCATTTCATCCATGTTTTTGAGGTTTCTTGGTTTGCAAGGGCACAGAAATGGCACAGGCGGCATACGGGCACAAAAAGTGCTTCGTATGCCGCCCGGCACAACGATGTGACGCTTTCGCGTAACTTATTGATATACAGTCTATTTCTGGGGGGGGATAAACCTTCTGCGAATATGCAAATTATTTGTCTTAATAATGCTTAACACCACTGAAGAAAGGCACGAAAAGAGCCATACAAAAAAGTTTCCTGACCCGGACGGGCAGGAAAGCATATTCCCTGTATGTAGTTCCGCTCTCATTGTCAATCTTTCTGTTCTCGTTTAACATCTTCTAATTGGTGCTATTACCCATATTCGCTTCAAAGGTATAAAAAATTTCAGATACTGAAGAAAATCGGGCAGAAAAATTATCCAAAGAAACGATTTTTTCTTTTTCTGCATTTTGCCGCCCGTTTTTCATGCGCCCGGCACCTGTCATACCGGTATCGGGTTGGTTTTCAATGTTTCCAGATTAAGGTACAGTCCGTGGTGCTTGATCATCCCGTAACGGAACATCTTCCAAAGGATGTTACAGCCGAGCTGCGCCAGTGTGGAATTGATGAAAAGGTCCTGCTTTTCCAGAGCCTCTGCAAGAGAGCAGCTCGGACCGGAGTCACTTTCTTTCACCCTCGCATATTTCACGAGACGGGTAACGACTTTCAGGGAAGCCACTGTCTCATACAGTCCGGATTCCGGCTGTTTGATCTTTTTAGGTATCGTCCCCATGACAACTTGCCCGGATGCCTGCGTGTTCCCGAAATCCATCCAATACAGGGGTGTGTCGTATGACCTGTATTCCGATACCGGCACCGCCTTCAGGATGTTCCACAGATTAAGGCGTGACTTGATGTTGTCCGTGCAGGTTATCGTGATGTTGGCCAGGTTGTCTCGCCTGGTGTCTTTCAGTATTACCGGATAGATGTCCGGAAAGGCTTTCCAGTCGTTGCCGAAGAAGTTGTTTATCCGCGTAATCAGGCATTGCGCCTTGTTCAATCCCACATCCGAAAGGCTGAAGAGCTGGCGCCCGATATTGCTTTCCGTCACGATGTCGGGATCATAGAGCGTCACGAAAAGTCCGGGATGCCCGAGAGCCCGGAGTGTTATGTCAAGCCTTGCCAGGCAGGTCAGCACCTGCGAGCCTGTCCCTCCCGCGCCGATGAGGTTCACCGTCACCGGATGCTGCGGGTTGATGAGATAGCTGTCTGTGTAGTGTACTCTTTTCATTTCAGGATGTCTTTAAGTTTGAGATTTCGTAATGATTTCAATTCTCCGAGGTCGAAAGCCTTGTCCCGTGCGGCCTTTGTCACCAGCACGAGATTTGATCTGGTCGGATTCCCGTGGCCCCCTAAGTGGGAAAACTCTGTCAGCCAGAATTTTCTTTCCCAGTATTCAAGCAGGTTCGAGTAAGTCATGTCCCGTGGCTTTTCTATCCTGGCCGAACCGAGGCATACGCTTGAGCCTGTCACATTGAATAAAGGTGCCGCATAAAGGTCCGTCTCCCTGTCAGGCCGGTTATCCTTGTAGGCATAAACGTCCAGCTGCGAGTCCCTGGCTTCGTAGATGATTCCCGGCAGGTTGTATTCCGCATTCTCGATCCCGAGGCCGCTGACAAAATACATCATCCGTTTTTGCGGGGGATTATACCAGATGTATTTTTCGCTTCCTTTGCGGGAATCTGCATACAGAAGGTTGGATGGCAGCCTGCCGTATGGCGTACTGCCGTGTGTCTCCGAATAATTCCGTACCAGCTCGTTCATGAACTCGACCGTTACGGGATGTCCTTCGCCCATCTTTCCTTTCCCGTCAATGGACCGCTGTTCCAGGAAATACTTTTTATCCCCTTCATAAGTGTAGGCTATCAGTACCGCACGGGGACAAAGGGTGGCATGTATCATATTCGTAAGTTCATTTTTTCCCATCTTCTTTATTATTTGATATATGGTTTATGAATTTGTCCGACCATTTGAAAAAGCGTTCAGGGTAGTCGTCCTCCATTTTAAACAGGCTGTCCGTTTCCGGAGACAGGGCCATTGTGGTGACCGGAATCAGATCGTATGTCTCCAGCCTCTCGGAATTATATTGTTCCTCAAGACTTTCCGTCACAATGTCATGGATGTCATAAGCTATACGTATCTGCCTGTCAAGATCCATTGGCCGGTAATCCGGTTCCTCCTCGAAGAACGGGTCATAACAGTAGCGCATGATCGGCTTTTCCGGGAAAAGGAACTGCAGCCCCTCTTCCATCAGTTCCAGCAAAACCGCTTCCCATCCGTCCTGCGGGGAATATCTCCGTATGGCGGCTGGCAGGTTCTTGTAATAGGATGTGCTTTCCACCCTTTGCAGCAGCCTTCTGATTTTCCCGTTCCTGTATGAGCTGACGATGGCATTCCTGCGTCGTGTATCGTCTTCTGGTTCATCCCGGTCATCCGTTTCAATCCAGTCAAGCACCATTTCCGTATCGTCACCGTCCAGAATCGTGGCTATCCCGTTGGCATTCGCCATACCGTTGATGAACGATATGGCGATGCGTCTCAGTACAGTGTTCAGTCCTTCCACAAATTTCACGGGGAAATAGTACAGTGTATATTCTCCCCACTCATGACATTTCCACAAGTTAAAGTACAGGCGCTGTCCCTGTTGTTCTATATTGACACCGACATCGTCCTTGAGCAGCGTTTCCATGTCATAGACCAGCTGGTCTATGCTTTCTCCGATATTCCTGCCGGGGACATGCCGTGCTTTTACCCCCGTGAGTTCCGCATATCTTAGGTATGAGCCGAGCAGGTATTCGTAGTTGTCTTCCGTCAGTATATTGAACGGTTTCCCCTCATAGTCCTTTACAAGGAATCCGGGCACGCAGTTGGAGAAGACCGTATTCAAAAAACGATTACGGCACCGCTGGGCGCCGCAATCCTTTTCCGTTTTTCGGTTCCGTAATGGTAGACTTGTCCGGTTCCTTGTATGATGAACCTTGCAAGCTGCTCCATCTGAAATTCGCTTAAGAGTCTGCATGATTCTTCCTTTCCTTTTTTATTTTTCTTTGCCATATCCGTCATCCTTTTGTTCCGATGGTTGTCTTGAACTCGTACTCAACCATATCTTCCTTGATGAGCGGCCCGTGCACGGTTGCCGTGGTCAGTTCCGGGTACATGTTGGAATAGTAGTTCATGACCATATCCGGGGTGAAATCCGTGCCTGGGTCAGCCAGAGTCACATACTCCGTTCCTTTCTTGAACTTGAATGAGCGTGTCATTCCTTTTACTTCGAGTGCCATAATCTTACATTTGTGGGTTGGTAGTCTGGTATCTGTTTCCGCCTTTCAACATTTCCATCGGGAAGTCGGGATATCCCGCATACTCTTCCGGGTTGTAATCCGGCTCGTCCTGTCCATAAGCGGACAGCCCGTCTTCCTGCTCCGCATATCCGTCGTACTGCGGTATGTTTTCCTCAAAGCATGCTACCGGCTGCGATGGCTGTGGAGCCGGATGCTGCCCGTATGCGCCCGGTTGCGGATATTGCCCTCCCTGTCCGGGGTACGGCTGCGCGTGGTATGGCTGTTGCCCGGGATAAGGAGCCGTTTGCTGTACAGGCTGTCGCGGCGGTATCGGCTGTCTGACAGGTTGCTGTCCCTGGCTTGCCGGATGCGGCTGCTGTGGAATGTTTCCCGGAGCCGGTCTTTGTATCGGACGGGATTGCGGTACCTGTTGCGGCGGCTGCTGTGACACCGGCTGTGGAGCCGGCTGTTGGTCAAAGGCCTCCATGCCGAACAGGCAGCCCTTGTTTAGCTCAGCGGTCTGCGCCTTGATCTTTTCCTCGATTTCCTTTACCTGCTGAGGGTTGGCATACGCTTTGGCTTGTCCGAGTACGGCCACGGCCTCCTTGTGGTTCTTTGCCGCAATCATCTCGTCCGCCTTCTTCATCAGTTTTTCATATTTTTCCCGTTTCTCTTTCTCCTCCTTGGTTTCTTTCGCTTTCATATCCTTGGCCGCCTTACTGTCTTTCGCAGCCTTGTCCGCCTGTTGCTCGAACTCTGCCATGTTGGCCAGCAGGCCTGATACTTTCTGTACGGGTCTTGCGATGGTCTGGAAGAAGCCGTTGTCAAGCTCTTCCGGTGTTCCGGACAGGGTCAGCGGCACGATATGGTTCTGGGCCTCGTCCTTGAGACCGTTCGACTTGGGCAGCACGGATACTGTCATGCCCGTGGTTGATTTGCGGATGACCATCGTGACGTCCACGCTTCCGGTCATCAGTTGGTTGAACTGTGTAAAGAACATAATCTTTCGTATTAAAATGATTAGACATTGGTTTCATGCGTCCTTGAAAAACTCCGCCAGCAGCCTGTTCCTGTCCGGATGCCGGCTGATTTCCAGTATCGGGTTCAGCAGGGCTGAGATATGTACCGACCCGCTTCCTCTTGGCGGGAACTTCATGGCCGGTTCCGGCACCTGCACTCTGGGATTTCTTGCCACGGGCATCCGCATCGGAGCCTGTGACGGTTGTCTTGTGATGATCGCTTGTCTCATGATCCTTATTGTTTTAATTGTGAATACTCGGGCTTTGGCAGCCCGTTGAACTACGAGGGCCCGGCGGCGGATGCTTCCGGAAAGGCAAGGTTTTCGGGAAAAATACCGCAGCCCTCTGGGCGAGGATGATTTTTTCCGAAACCGCTTGCGGCCCGACCTTGCCGTCCGACAAGAAGCATACGCCAACTTTGCCCTGTAGTTCCTCGGACTGCCGATGTCTGCGTCTTCCATTCCTGTCTTTCCCTTTTTTCTGAGCAACGGACATGGCGATAAAAAAAGAGCCGTCCTCATCTGGACAGCTCCTTATATAACTGTAAATGTAAAATCCGCTATGTTCCACTTTATCAGATCTTAGAAGACCAGAAAACTCAGGATACAGAGGATGATGGCGAGCGCCACGAGGAAACAGGCTATCCGGTAGAGGAACCTGAACAGTCCTCTGAAACATACGATGGCCACGGCGGTCCATACGGGGGATATGCCGTGCGAGTAAAGCCAGCTGAACACGATGGCGGCCGTGACGGCCAGTGCGGCAGTCTTTGCCCACCGGTTGCCGGTTATTTTCTTGATCCGTTCTATCGTTTTCATAATCTCCATGTTTTTAAGGGAATGCCATTCCCGTTTCCGGGGCCTTCCTGCGGACCGTCTCCACGGGCAAGGCTTTCGGGAAAAATACCGCAGCCCTTCCGGGCGAGGATGATTTTTCCCTGAAACCGCCCGCGGCCCGGCCTTGCCGGTGGAAACAGGCGGTCCGCGACCTTCGCCCCGTGAACCGGAATGGCTTCACCGCTTCTGTTTCTTCCCGTTCCCGTTTTTCGGGAACGACAGGGTCAGGTTGAAACCCGCGTCAAAAGCCAGGGCCGCATCGAAGGCTATCCCTTTCTTGCCCTTGAACCCTTTGATAAGCCGGGTGGAGCCGGAAGAGAAAAGCTGTTCCAGGTGCTGGTCCGTCAGTTCCTTGTTCAGGAACTTGCGGAACACAAGCAGGCCGCAGCCTTCATTGTCGCATTTTGCCGTCCTGCCCCGGAGGATGACATGGCCCGTCTTGCATTTGGGACAGGTGAACGTGCGGACGGGAGCCGCCGGCAGGGAGAGTTTCAGAATCTCCCCGGTGGCCTTGCGGGTATAGTCCCTGATGGACGCCATGAACGTTTCCGGGTCGAGCGTATGCCGTTCTATCTGCGCCAGGGCGTTTTCCCAGCTTCCGGTCAGGGACACGTCCGCCACCAGCATGTCCTTCACCGCCTCGTAGATATGGAGTCCCTTTTCCGTGGGGACAATGCTCTTGCCGGAGCGGGCGATATAGTCACGTTTGAACAGTGTGGTGATGATGGCGGCTCTTGTGGCGGGCGTGCCGATACCCAGCTCCTTCACGGCCTCGCGTGCCTGTTCGTCGGCTATCTCCCTGCCGCAGGTCTCCATTGCTGCCAGCAGCGTGGCTTCGGTATAGAGCGGTCTGGGCACGGTCTTCTTCTGGGCCAGTCCGAATCCTGAAACCGGAACCGTGTCCCCTTCGGCAAATACGGCCGTACCCTCGTCGGTTTCCGGCTCGTCATCCTCCCGGTCCTCTTTCCGGCCAAAGATGCCGCGCCATCCCGGGCTGACCACGGTAGAACCCTTCGAGCGGAAGTCCATCCCCTCCAGACGGCACTCCATGAGCAGCATTTCCTTCTCGCAGTAGGGCGAGAACGCTTCCAGCATACGTCCGGCTATCAGCGTATAGACGGCGGTCTCCGCCTCCGAAAGCCCTTCTGGAGCAATACCGGTCGTGATGAGGGCATGGTGGTCCGTCACTTTCCTGTCGTCCACGCTGCGGGTGTTGAGACGCGCAAAGTCAAGGATTCCGGCACTTGTGGCGAATCCGGGCATGGCCATAATCCTTTCCAGCAGACCGGGCACACAGGCCATCACGTCGTGCGGGATGTAGCGGCTTCCCGTTCTCGGGTAGGAAATGAGCTTCTTCTCGTAGAGCGACTGGGCGATGTCCAGCGTCTTTGCTGCGGGCAGGTCGAGGTGCACGTTGCAGTCCTTCTGAAGTGCCGTCAGGTCGTAGAGCAACGGCGGCTGTTGCAGGGTTTTCCTGCGCTCCACCTTCGTAACCGTCGCCGAAGAATCGGGAGAGAGACTGCGGTAGGCGGCTTCCGCCTTCTGCCTGTCGTCAAAGGTCACGGGATGGAAGAAGCGGCGGTGTGACGTGCCGCCATTGAGGGTAACATGCAGCTGCCAGTATGGTGTGGATACGAAACTGCGGTTCTCCCTGTAGCGGCTGCATATCATGGCGAGCGTCGGAGTCTGCACCCGTCCGATCGAGTTGTTGGACGAGCCGGAGACGATGGCCAGGGCACGGCTGGCGTTCATGCCCACCAGCCAGTCCGCCTTCGCGCGGCTGTCGGCGGCGGCATACAGGCTGTCGTATTCCGAGCCGTCCTTCAGTTCCTCCAGCCCTTTCCGTATGGCCTCGTCAGTAAGCGAGGAAATCCACAGGCGTCTGAACGGTTTCGTGCAGCCCAGAAAGTCGTATATCCAGCGGAAGATAAGTTCCCCTTCACGATTATCACAACTTTAGATAAACGCGATTATCCAAAGTAAAAGATTATCCAAAGTAGAATTCTATTCGTATTTGATTATGAGATAGTTATATTTAATACTTACAAAAACTACTTTGGATAATAATTAGTCCTACTTTCCAAGTCCTTTTAACCAGTGCTTCAATTTTGAATCTTTCTCCCAAGAGCCTTCTACTTTATCCATGACAGGAATGATGTCTGCATAAGCAGCTTCAAGAGCCTCTCTTTTCTGTTTGGAATCAGCCCGAGCGTATATTTCTGTAGTTTGTATAGATACATGCCCGAGTATATCCCGAATATAAATCAAGTTTACTCCGGCTTGCAACAAGTGCATCGCCTTGCTGTGCCGTAGGCTATGAGGGCTGATTTTGGCTGGTATAAGATTCGGATCTGCAACATGTGCATTCCTCACGTATCTCATCAAAATAAAAGTTACCCCCGCATTTGTGAGTTTTCCCCCTCTGTTGTTTACAAACAAAGGACGTTGGTTCAACGATTGCTTCAACAGACCTTCGGTTTCCATATACTTTTTAAGTAATTCCACTTGCTGTTCTTGTAGCGGAACAAGCCTTCTTTTCCGTCCCTTGCCAAATAATGACACATAATATGGCTTAACCAAATGCAAGTCTGTCGGTGTCAAATCTATGAGTTCCTGAACTCTGGCTCCACTGTCATACAGTAACGCTATCAAGGCAAGATCACGAAGTCCGTTTCTCGTATTTACTGGTATTAACGACAACAATAGTCTTATTCCGTCAATAGACAAATAACTTACCGACTGCTTTTCGCAATGTTTCGATTTTATAGATAATATGGATTGCCATTGGTCCAAATGGAAGATGTCAGTATACAGCATATACTTACAAAAAGTATGGAATGCGGAGAGCTTTTGATTGCGTGTTGCTGTACCGCATCCTTTGTTTTCTTCCGTCCAATGTAAAAAATCCGAAACGTTGTTTCGTGTCAGATGTTCCAGCGATATCCTGTCTGCCTTAATGCATCTTGTTTTTTCCATAAAATCTATGAATGACAAGAATGTATTTCCATATGCCCTTATGGTGTTATGGCTCAGACCTCGTTCTCCGGACAGATAACTTGTAAAAAAGCGAGTCAGATACTTTGCAAAATCATCTTTCATAGGCTACAGGATTATTGGGTAAAGCGGGGTATAAAAAACTTGTAATGGAACTTTCCAGTTTCAGTACATCCGGATACATCTCTTGTGTCAGCCGCACATAGGTTTCCGTATCGGACAGCTTCTTATGTCCAAGAAAAACGGAAAGAATAGGAAGCGTACAATATATATCCGCCCCGTTTCTTACTTGGCGCATCAACGAATGTACGGCAAATGTATGCCTTAGATCATGTACTCTGGGTCCTTTTTTAGCACAATGCGGAATACTGCATTTTCTTAATATAATTCTGAACCACGCATAAACCCTGCTCTGGTTCAGAGGCAATCCGGATGGAGAAATAAAAAATGGAGACTCCATGGCATTTACATGGGGTAAAGGCAGCCTGTTCCTCGCTTCCACATATTGGCTTAACATCTGGTGCAATGACGGACAGACAGGTATCAGGCGTTGGCGCTGGTTCTTGGTTTTCCTTATTGTGATTACTCTTTTCTCGAGATTTATATCTTGGTTCAACAATGACGTGGCTTCACTCACACGCATCCCTGTACCATACAGCAGGCGAAAAATGGCAGGTATAGAAAAAAGACGGCTGTCCATATTTCCGTGATCGCTGGCCACAAGAGAATCACACACTGTAAAAATGGAAAGCACTTGTTCGTGCGTGAAGATGTATGGTGCATACGTATTGGCTTTGCTCTTTGGAATTCGAGGTACATAACAAGGAAAACCTATGTTATTCATATACTTTGCAAACTGTGCCAATATAGAATATTTGCTACAAATCGTTTTATAGCTGTTATTAATCAAAGTATGTCCCCATTTGTCTATCAGTACACTTGGGATAAAAGGAGTCCGTACCTTTTCTTCGATGAAGAACCGATCGAGTAACCCTAAAACACTTTCAAAATATTTCCTTGAAAAACCCAGAGCTTCTTTTGCATCCACAAACTTTTGCATATATGGAGCGAATACGCTCATAAATTTACATTTTTCCATAAAAGATACCTCCTTTCTGTTCGTAAAAAGCGGGATTGACAAGCGGTACGTCAAGGGCACATTTCATCAGGCTTGACAAATCTACCCTTAAATATTCCATTGTACTCAAGGAACTCTCGTGTCCCAATGATTCAGATATGACTGGCAGCGAAACACCGTTGGCAAGCAGTCTGCTGGCGAGAGAATGACGCATAGCATGAGGACCGAACTTACGTTTGGATATATCAACGCCTGATTCTCTCATAATTCTTGATATTACACCGTTTATTCCCCAACGGAACATTGGACGATAAGGTGGACGTGCCGATAAGAATATTTCCGAATGCCCGGAAATCGGTCTGCCATAACGCAGATAATTGACTATGGCTTCACCGACATCAGTAAGCAACGGAAGCTCTATCGATTTTTTTGTTTTGTATTGGATGAATGCAATGACATTGTGATCCCAATCCAAATGGTCAAACTCCAATCTGCAAATATCCGAAGCGCGTAAACCGAGCCGTGTGGCAAGAAGCAATATTGCATAATCACGTTTCCCTACCGGACCTGATTGTTCAACCGACAACTCTATTTGTTTGACTTCTTCGGCACTATATATGGAAGGCAGTTTTTCCCGTTTGGGATAACGGTTACGAGAAAGAACATATTCAAAATCTGTCTGAATATATTCTTTACCTGCCAGGAATCGGAGAAACAGCCGTATAGAAGAATATCTGTCCCTGGCGTTTCTACTCGTACTCAAAAAAGTCACGATTTCATCTTCTCCAATATCGCAAAGTTTTGATTTTGACTTGGTTTCCAAAAATTCAATAAAATAACTCAAATTACGGCGATGTTTTAAAACCGTAATATCATTACGCCGACTATTTACCAGCTCTTCCAGAAAAAGATGTGCAGCTTCTCCAATCTCTCCGGGCAAAGGATGTTCTTCTATTGGTACTATCCTTTTTGGAATAATACCTGTATCCAAATAAGCGGAAAGGATATGCACACTACGAGTAAGTACCCGCTTGGAGAATGGGGTTAAATTCGAAAGAACTGATTTCAGGTAACATTCTCCGGCTTCAGTCGAGTAGAACACGATGTCTTTTTCCTGTAGATAAGGCAACAGGTATTCCGACCATTTCTTCTGGTGTAAAGTAATGCAGGCTTCCGAATACCCAAGAAACCGCAAGTGTTCTGTACATTCTTGTATCAGAACATGAATGTTTTTCTTTTTGTTGTTGGACATATTTATTGATTTTAACGGGTGGTTTGTTCCAACCCTATGCGAAATTACCATTATATTATCCAAACAACATTATCAAAAGTAATATTGAAAATCAATTTATTGGAAACTTATAGTTGTTATTGCTTTGGATAATCTTTTACTTTGGATAATCACGACCGGCATCGGTAGCCACGATGATGCTGTCACAGCGGTTGAACACGCTTTCTATGACTTTCAGTTGTTTCGAGGCGGCGATGTCCGTAACCATTCCCCTGTCCGTGCGCATCTGTCGGGAGACCAGGCGGAACGGGTCCGGCAGCATCGGCAGATTCTCCGCTGCCGTTTTTGTATAACCGTAAGTGTCCGGCATGGCCAGTGACACGAGGTGTCCCAGTGCCCAGGTCACCATATATCCGTTGCCGGAACAGTAGCCGTCATTTCTTGTATCAGCCCCGACTACACGGGCTATGTCCATGCCTACACTCGGCTTTTCTGCGATGATTGCTATCATATTGTTAGGATAAAAATTAAGCCGTTTCCCGTTTTCCGTGCGGAAGACAGGAAACGGCGGTAAGACATCAGTTTACTTGATAATTGCTCTCAGGCTATCTGCCCAGCGGTGTCACTCCCTGGATTTCCAGCAGCGGCGCCTCGCCCTTGCGGACCAGCTGGAGGGTGGCGTCCATCACCACGTCCACGCCAAGGAGTACGAGGCTCAGGGACATCACTTTTGTTTTCTCTCCCCTGAGGAGGGTGTCCATCTCGCCGGAGAGTTCCAGCTCGTCCTTCATGATACCGATACCGGAGAGTTCGTCCCAGTTCACTTCATCAGCCTTGAAAGGCATGTCGTTTCCGTTTTCCTTTTTCATATTTCTTTCTTTTTTGATTCAACATTTATTTTTCAGTTGCCCGCCATCAGGCAATGCTCGCACCCTTTGACTTGCGGTTGCCCTGTTCCTGTCGCTGATTGTTTGCCACCACGTTGCGCTGCGAGGCGTCACGCTTGCGGTCGGGATTCTCGTTGTAGAAGTCCAGACGTCCCTGGTTGAAGTTCGCCTTGACGTACTGCGAGATGGTCTTCCCGTCATATCCCTTGATGCCTTCCACCAGCACAGCCTTTCCGCTTTGCAGGTCAGCACGCTGCTTTCTGGTCAGCTCCACGTCCCACACCTTGGTTGGAATCTTGAAATCCTCGCGCTGCTCGAAACCGTCCGGCGTACGGGAGTAGCTCAGGCGTCCCGTTTCCAAATCGGCCTTGATGAAGGAGGAGAATTCCTCTCCCTTGCGGTTCACCATGTCATTGAGGAAAATCACCTTGCCGTCACGGAGTTGCTGCTGTTCCTCCGCCGTAATCTTCACCCCGTTGATTTCGTTGGGGATATAGATTTCGCGTGCGCCTTCCGGAGAGTCCGGGTTGTAGCGGGTGTAGGACGGGCGGCCCGTCGCCTCGTCCAGCTTCACGTAGGAGGAGAACACCTCGCCGTCCTTGCGCTGCATTCCCTCCACGAAGATGGCTTTTCCGGCGTTCAGGTCCTCAATCTGTTTCTGTGTCAGTTCCACACCCCCGAGCGTCTGGCGGTTGAAGAGCTTGTCGTTCTCGAAAATGAATTCGACACCCCTGCGTTCGGCATTCACCTGGATGAAGGCGTTGAACTCGTTGCCGGACTTGGCGATCATGCCCTCGACATAGACCTTCTTGCCTTCACGCAGGTCATTCTGCTCCTGCTCTGTCAGTTCCACGCCCTTGATTTCCCTTGGGATGAAGGCATTCTCCGCTTTCATGGCGACCACCTCGTTGGTCAGCTTGTCAATACTGATGAAGGAAGGGATATATTCCCCGTTGCGTCCTTTCAGTTCCACGACACGTCCCATGTTGCCCGTTTCGAGCAGGTTCTTCTTGTCCTCGTCGGAGAAGATATGTCCGAAATACGGTCGGTCAAGGTCGGGTTTCTGCCGGATACCGTGGATGCCGAGTACCACATCGCCCGCCATGGACTGCTGGAAGGACAGGCGTGCGTCCGTCCTCAGTACGGCCGAGCCGAAGTTCATGCTGATGGGCACGACCTGGTTGGTCTTGTAGCCACGGAGCATCTGTTCGAGCAGTCCGCGTTCCTGAAGGTATTCACGGGAGATTCCGAAATTCTTTAGCTGTTCCCAGTTGATCATGGACTCGTTGTAACGGTACTGGGGGGACTGGGTCTGCGGCTGGCTGTCGGCTGCGGCAGCCTGCTGCTGGGTTTCATTTTTCTTTGCCATTTCTTCTTGATTTTTTTGGTTGATACTTTGGTTTTCCTTGTTGCGCGGAACAATCTCGTACTGCTTGAGAAATTCCTCCACGGCTTTTGTCTTTTTTCCTGCGGCGATGTCCTCGATGGCCTGCTGCACGGCAGGGTCGTCCAGCCTGTCTTCCTTGACGGAGAGGATTCCGAAACGTGTCGGGTCTTTCAGCTGGCTCCAGAAGTTCTTGATGAAGTTCTCGAAGGCGTCTGCATAGCGGTCAATCTTCAGGAAGGAGTTCCGGTTCTGCCTGTCGGCGGCTACTGTGTTGAATTTTCCGTCCTGTCCGATTTGCGACACCGCTTCCAGAATCAGTTCCATCTTGTCGAGGATGAACACGATGTCACTCATCTGCTCGTTTTCGGAGACCTGCGGTTTCGGGGGGTCTTCCCTTGCATTTTTCTTTGCCATAATTTTTGATTTTTAGTGTTGATAACTCATGTTGTCACCGCAAATATATAGGAGAAAAGTTGATAAATAATTGATTTGCAATGTGTTAGGACACACATTACATCTTGTGTCATCACATTACACCGCAGGCCGGAGAAAACGGAGTGAAAAAACGGGGTAAAACGGCAGGAAAAGGAGAAAAAACAAAAGGCGGCAAAGGAAAGGGAAAAGGCTGGAACAGGCCGGACATGCACGGGCGTGGTGGTACGCACTACCGCACGGAAGAAAAGGAAAAACTGTAATTATGCAGAGTTGGGAGCGAGCTGCTTTTGTCCCCCTTGATGTGTCCTTTTGTGACAGGATGCGGATTTCCGTTTAGTGGAATAACCGGATGGCGTAATCCATTGGGATGGCATACGGGAGCATGGTTCTCCCGCCGGATTCTTTTTTATGTTGACCTGTATCTATGCGTCGTAGGTCGCTTCGCTTGCTAAGTCCCGGTACTTTCCCCAACTCGGACGGCAATACCGGAGCGTTTTTTCGGGCGGAAAATTACCGCAGGGAATTTTGTGTCCCGAAAACCGGAGGCTTGAACGTGGAGGTATTCGCCCTCCGAGTTAACTTCTCTGAAGGGACTTATCAAGTGAAGCGTGGCTTATGATGCCATTTTATAGAAATATGGAGAAAAATTCCCTTTCAACATAAAAAATGCAATAAATCTGCGTAAGTAGTCAAAAAATGACTACTTTTGCAATGTCATTGCAGTTAAATTATGAAGAAGCATATAGAAACTTTGTCAGATTGGATTGAAAGCCTGGAATTAAGGGGATATTACACCTTCACTAAAGAGGATATAGAAAAGCAATTCCCCTCAGCGGGTAAGGTATATATTAAAACCGCATTGTACCGTTTGGCCGCCAAAGCGAAGATAGTTTCTCCCTGGCGTAATTTTTATGTCATTATGCCTGTTGAATATTCGTTAAAAGGCGTAATTCCGCCTGTTTTCTATATGGATCAGCTGATGTCTTATCTTGGGAAAAGATATTATGTTGCTCTTTTGAATGCGGCTTCATTTTATGGCGCGTCACATCAAAGAGTACAGACATTTTCCCTCATGGTGGAACAACCGAGCATGAGGAATACTTCAAAGAGCGGAACATCCATATTGTTCTTTTCCAAGAAGGAAATAAGTATGGAATTTGTAAGGAAGCACAAGACGCAGACAGGTCATATCAATGTTTCTTGTCCTGAACTGACAGCTGTTGACCTGGTGGAAAACGAAAAAAGTGTAGGTGGTCTGAATCGCGTCTGCACCGTGTTGAATGAATTGGTTGAGACAATGGATCTGGACAGCCTGGATGATTCCTTTTTCAAGACATCGGCCATACCGGTCTTTCAACGTCTGGGTTATATTCTGGAACATGTATTGGAAAGAGCGGATTTGGCGGAAACCTTATATTCCAAAATGGAGGTTGCAGGATTAAAATTCAGAAAGATACCGTTTAAGATAAACAAACCGACAGAGGGTTGTGAGGTTGACAAGAAATGGAAAGTAATCATTAACCAGGAAATAGAAATAGACGAATGATACCGGAATTTGCAATCAGAGAATGGAGCGAACATGTTCCATGGACAGAGTCCGAACAGGTCGAACAGGATCTGCTGATATGCAGAGCCTTGACTGAGATATACAAGGATGAATATCTTGCTTCCCATCTGGCTTTTCGCGGAGGGACCGCATTACACAAGTTGTTTCTCTCGCCCCAACCCAGGTACAGTGAAGATATTGACTTGGTACAGATTAATGCAGAACCGATCAAAGAGACCTATGACCATATAAGAGATGCACTCGCTTTTCTCGGAGAGCCGAAAGTGAAGCAGAAAAAGCACAACAACACTTTGATTTTCAGGCTGGAATCAGAAACCATACCAGTGGTCCCGATTCATCTGAAAGTGGAAATCAACTGCAAGGAACATTTCAGTGTACTGCCTATGCAACGTATGCCATTTTCAGTGGTCAACAAATGGTATAACGGAAAATGCGATGTCCTGACTTATCAGTTGGATGAACTGGTTGGTACAAAACTGCGTGCCTTGTACCAACGGAGAAAAGGACGTGATTTGTATGATTTGTACAAGGCCTTGACCACATCAGACATCAACATAGACAACGTGCTGGCTTGCTATCAGAAGTATATGGAATTTGTGGTTGACCACATTCCTACTTACAAAGAATTTATTATCAATATGGAAGACAAAATGCAGGATGATGAGTTCTTGGGTGATACCATGCAGTTGCTTCGGCCGGATGAAGAGTTCAATCCGCAGGAAGGCTATGAGGTGGTACGAACGCTCCTGTTAGACAGGTTACAAAAGTGATGAAAGCCCATTTTCTCATTTACCGGGGGAAATGGGCTTTACAGGATTTTATCTTCAGGTGTGTATGCTCCATCCATGGAACGGATTGAGCATCACGGCGTATGATTCGTCCGGTCTGCCATGATAGAGTACCCCTCCGACGACTCCAGTCCGTCCGTCGGGAGTTCTTTCGGCGAATCCGAACGAATGGGGTGCAAAGTCCCAGTAGAGTTCTATTTCATATTTCCCGTTTGAGTTCTTTTCCCACTGTTGCAATCGTTCGATGCACTGTTGTAAGGTATTGTCTCCGATACTTTTTGCGTATTCCACCACCTTGTCGTAGTGTTCCTGACATTTGATTATCATATTCATTCATTTTTATGTTGTCTGTAACAGCTCTTCATATTCACCGAATCCGAAACATCCGGCTATGACAAAATCTTCCCCGCTTCTGTCAGCCAGCGACAGCAGGCTGTCCAGAGTATCGCAGTAGAAGAAGATTTCATCGTCCATTTCCGTATCGGAATCCATGTCCAGGGCTATTCTTGTCTCCAGTGTCTCCAAGGTGTCGTTCCAGCGTATGATGCATTCGAGGAAATGCGGTTCACGTCCCTTTTCAGTACGGTACTCCTGATATTTTTCACGGATTTCCTTCTTGATTTCCTCCGGCTTCTTCCAGGAACTGTCATCCACGATTTCAAGACTCAGCCCCTCGACAAGCAGGCACGTGCCTTTGTCATATACCATCAGGGTACGTTTTCCCATGTGGCTTTTTCTCAAGTTTTCCCAATCGGGAATGTCCCATCGTTCGGTAGTCCATACTCCCCGGTAATTTTCGGGGACAGCGAGGTATTCGCTCAGTGTCATTCTTTTCATCTTTCTGTGTATTTATGGTGAAACAAAAAGAACCTTGCAGGTCTTGTAAGGCTCTCCAAATGCGGGATAGCGGTCAAACTCGTTGCAGGCGTCCCAGTCCACGCTCATCGTGTATCCTTTCGGGAAATGTGTGCCGACAAACTTTTCAATCATAGCCCGTTCCTCTTCGTTCAGGCTGCCGTCCTCTTCCGTTCCGTATTCCAGGGCATATATGGCCCATTCGGGAATGTTGTCCCATTCCGTCTGTTTCATGTGCGCTGCCATAGCATACCGTTTATGCGGCGGAAAGCCTGCCGATTATCTCCTGAAGTTCCTGTTCCCATTTTCCGTCGCCATTGCCGAAGGATGGATAGGTAAGCTGGTACCAGTTGTGGTAGTCGAAGAGTTTCATCCTCAGCGGATAGTAGTCGAACATTTTCCGGCCGTCCCTGAAGATACGGATATGGTTTGTACCTATGTTCATGGCCTGTAGTCCGTGTCCGTTTAGAATCTCATGGAATCTTTCCATCGGGGTGAAGTTGCTTCTGCTCATATCTTTCATTTTTTGAGTTAGACATCTGCGGCTTGTCAAGCCGGTATTTTATTTCTTGCCTGCCTTTCTGTCCCGTGCCGGATTGCGCAAGGCTTTGCGAAAAAATACCGGAGCCCCCTGGCGAGGATGATTTTTTCAGCAAACCACGGAAGGGCCCGGCCTTGCACAATCCAGCGGGCACGGGACGACCTTTGCAGGCGGAAATAAAACAGCGGTCTCCTTTTTCCTTTATTCTCCGTCATTGTTCTCTTCTTCCTCCTGCTGCGGGATGAGGTGTCTCAGTTCCGGATCATTTTTTATGCGTGTTATCTCATCCTCTATTATCTGCAACACGTCCGCCTTTATCTGCGAGTAGTTGCGGTCAATCTGCTGCTGCATGATGTCGTTTCCGTCCGCGTCCCTGAACTCGTTGATGACAGGAATTTTCCTGTAGGCTTTCATCTCTTCCGATACCTTTGCGCTGTCCACGATGATGCGGGCATGGAAAATCTTCTGGTCTATCTCCTCCCCGAAATTGTCTGCCACGCTGCCCACGAACGTACCCTGCGAAAGGTTGGCTATCTTGGAGGCCGGTATCAGGGAATCAAGCTGCGTGTTGATGGAAGTCGAAGTGTCCTGACGGTTGATGGATATGGACTGCCGCTGCTGGAGAATCTTGCCGAACCGTTCCGACAGTGATTTTGCCGTTTCTCCAACCACCTGTCCGCTGAAGATATTGCCCACCGTGTTCTGGATGACCTTCGCCTCCTTGTCGCCGTAGTCGCGTGCAAGCTGCGAAAAGTCCTGGAAGCCGAGACAGACGGCCACCTTGTTGCTTCGGGCAGTCGCAATCAGGTTGTCGATACCACGGAAATAGATGGTCGGAAGCTCGTCAATGATGATGGAACTTTTCAGTTGTCCTTTCTTGTTCACCAGTTTAACGATGCGCGAATTATACAGGCCGAGAGCCGCCGAATAGATATTCTGTCGGTCCGGATTATTACCCACGCAGAGGATTTTGGGGTGTTCGGGATTGTTCAGGTCAAGGGTGAAATCGTCTCCCGTCATCACCCAGTAAAGCTGTGGCGAGATCATTCGCGAAAGAGGGATTTTCGCACTTGCTATCTGGCCCTGGAGCTGGTCTTGAGCTCCGCCTTGCCATGCGTCCATAAAGGGGGAAAGATAGTTTTCGAGGGACGGATAAGAGGTAAGAATCGTGAAGATATCGGCATACGGCTTGTTAAGAAATTCGATTGCATGAGGGAACGTGCAATACTTTCCGTCCTTGTAAATCCGCAAATACCAAATGATTGCGGCAAGCAGGATAATCGGTGACTCCACGAAAAAATCACCCTGTTTCTGTATCCAGGTCTTGTTCAGGTTGAGCATTATCGTGTAAGCTGACTCATAGGCATCCGATATGTCCGCCATGAATCTTGGATTGATGGGATTGCAGCGGTGGCTGCGTCTGGGGTCGTCGAAATTGATGACATAGAATTCCGGCTTGACCTTGTAATGTTGTCTGTGCTTGAGCAGATGGTTGTAGGCTATCTCCGAGAGGTCCGGGAACTTGTAGTCGTAGATATACATGGCAAAGGATTTCTCGATTTGCTGTTTGATGTAGTTGTTCACCACGGCATAGCTCTTTCCCGAGCCTGGTGTTCCCAGCACGATAGAGGCCCGGAACGGGTTTACGATATTGATCCAGCCGTCCCATTCCTTGCCCTGATAGACAAATTTCGTGGGCAGGTTGACGGAATACTCGTTTTCCATAAGCCTTGTTTCCTGCATGAAACTTTCGTTGGCGGTGTTGAACACGTCCTCCATGAGGTTGTGTTTCAGCATACGGCTGATCCATACTCCCGACATGAGCAGGAGAATGTAGCCCGTGGTAAGCGTCAGCGTATATACGGTAGCATTCACTGTCGTACTGAACGGAAGGTCAAGCATCCACCAGTTCATGAAGAACAGGACGATGCCGCCGAGGAAGGCGGCGTATATTTTCCGCCACGTCATCTTCTGGTTCTTGACACCTTTCGTACCCAGACACGAAAGTCCCAGGAATATGAAGGCGAACACTTTCGTCACAAGCAGGTTGCTGAACAGTCCTGCCGTCCTCTGGAAGTTCAGCAGAATCCTGTCCACGACTCCGATGTTGATGCCCATATCCACGAATGCGCTGTAGCAGAACCAGTAGACATGGATCACAATAAACACGATGGAAATGGCACGCATGAACTCCATGACCTTGGCCAGTCCTCTCAAATCATCTTCTTGTTGCATAACTGTAAAAATTTTGATGGTTGGTAATTGACAATCAGGATATGCCGCGTGAACGGCGTTTCTTCTTTTTCTTGCGTTGCAGTCTGCGGGCGAGTGCCTCCTCCTGCGGGTCCGGTCCGTTGATGTCGGGACTGAATATTCCGAAAGCCTGCTCGATGG
>ENA-OPBW01000030-OPBW01000030.1-human-gut-metagenome-genome-assembly--contig:-NODE-30-length-127850-cov-10.522164_pt1 | contig 127850 bp, 112 predicted proteins | sample MGYA00241070_ERZ501456 | MGnify/ENA primary metagenome ERZ501456 (study PRJEB25962, sample SAMEA2042624) | human gut metagenome | biome: human gut; feature: human-associated habitat; material...
CAAAAATCTACTGATTTTTATTCATTTTTCTATTGACATATCACCGCTGGACTTTCTTCATTCTTTACTATTATAACGTACCCGGGAAAAATAGTCCATGTAAAACATTGACCTTGCGCCCGGAATAGTGATATAAATATTAACAGAAGATTTTACTATCAATACAGGAAATGTTTAGGAGACAACCATGACAAATACAAAACTGATGGAAGAAGCGCTCCCCGTAGCGCCTCTTAAGATCGCGGCTTTGGAGAGCTGCCGGAAACTTGGGAAAAAGGTGAACGACTATATCGTAGATTTCCGCAGGGACAGGGTAAATGATTCCCTGGACTCCCCGCTTTTCTGCAACTATCAGATGGACAACTACCTGCTGGATTTCCAGTGCCCTCGCTTTGGCACCGGAGAAGCAAAAAGCGTCTTAAATGAGTCCATCCGCGGGACAGATCTGTTTCTCATGGTGGATGTGTGCAACTACAGCCTTACCTATACCGTCAACGGACATGTGAACCATATGTCCCCGGACGACCATTACCAGGATCTTAAACGGGTCATCTCCGCCGCCAACGGCAAAGCCCACCGGCTGAATGTGATCATGCCCTTCCTGTATGAGAGCCGCCAGCACAAGCGGACCAAGAGAGAGTCTCTGGACTGCGCCCTGGCGCTGCAGGAACTGGTGGATATGGGTGTCAGCAATATCATCACCTTTGACGCCCACGATCCCCGGGTACAGAATTCCATCCCCCTCCACGGGTTTGACAATTTTAATCCACCCTATCAGTTCATGAAGGCCCTTCTGCGGGCGGAGCCGGATCTTCCCGTGGACAAGGACCACCTGATGGTCGTAAGCCCGGATGAAGGCGCCATGCACCGCGCCGTTTACTTTTCCAACGTTTTGGGCGTCAACATGGGTATGTTCTACAAGCGCCGGGATTACTCCACCGTGGTAAACGGCAAGAACCCCATCGTCGCCCATGAATTCCTGGGGGAAGACATCCAGGGGAAACATGTGATCATCGTAGACGATATGATCTCTTCTGGAGAAAGTATGCTGGATGTTGCAAGACAGATCAAGGACCGGGGCGCGGGACGGGTTTTCGTCTGCACCACCTTTGGTCTTTTCACAGAAGGCTTTGATAAATTTGACGAGTACTATGAGAAAGGCTACATCGACCGGGTCATCACCACCAACCTGACCTACCTTCCGCCACAGGCCAAAGAGAAGCCTTACTTTGTAGTGGCCGATATGAGCAAATTTATCGCTCTCATCATCGATTCTTTCAACCATGACGTGACCATGAGCCATGTACTCAATCCTACCGATCGGATCCACGCGCTGCTGGAGAAGCAGAAGAACCGGATCTCCCTTTAACAGGAGGTGGGACAATGTATTTCCAATATGGCTCCCGTGAAACCGAATATCTGAAAAGCAGGGACAAAGCCCTGGGTGAAGTGATCGACCGGATCGGACCCGTCTTTCGGGAAACCGATCCGGATCTTTTCTCCTCTGTGGTCCATCACATTGTGGGACAGCAGATCTCAACCAAGGCCCAGGCCACCATCTGGGCAAGGATGAAAGAACAATTGGGAGAAGTAACCCCGGAGGCCATCGCCGGGGCCCCGGCCGCCCGGCTTCAGTCCGCCGGCATCTCATTTCGCAAGGCTGGATATATCCAGGATTTCGCCGCAAAAGTACAAAGCGGCGCTCTGGATCTGCAGGAGATCTCCCGTCTTCCGGACGATCAGGCCATAAAGGCCCTCGCATCCCTCAAGGGGATCGGCGTGTGGACGGCTGAGATGATCCTGCTTTTCTGTCTCCAGAGGCCTGATATCCTGAGCTTTGACGACCTGGCCATCCAGCGGGGGCTCAGAATGGTCTACCATCACAGAAGTATCGACCGGAAACGGTTTGAGAAATACCGCAGGCGGTTCAGCCCCTGCGGCAGCGTTGCCAGCCTGTATCTCTGGGCCGTGGCCGGAGGCGCTATCCCGGAGATGAAAGACTACGCCCCCAAACAGAGGAAATAAGCAACTTATTTCATTGCGTCCCGGATAAATACCTCTATCTTATCAAACGGGATCACCTCCGTCTGGTCATAGAGATCCGTGTGTACGGCGTCCGGAATGATCAGCAGTTCCTTATTCTCCGCAAACGGATTGTCCCGTACCATGTCTTCGTAGGCGTCCCTGCTGAAATAGCAGGAATGAGCTTTCTCTCCGTGGATCACAAGGACCGCGCTGCGGATCTCATTGGAATAGCGCAGGATCGGCTGATTAAGGAAGGACATGCAGCCGGTCACGTTCCAGCCTCCGTTGGAGTTGAGGGAACGGGGATGATATCCTCTGTCCGTCTTATAATAAGCATAATAATCTTTTACAAAAAACGGCGCATTCTCCGGCAGCGGATCCACCACGCCGCCGCCCAGGGCATAGCTGCCGTTTTTGTAATCTTCGATACGCTGTGCGTTCCATGCCTTTTTCTTCTCATAGCGGGTCTCTGCAGAATCCTCGGAATCAAAATAACCTTTCGCATTTACACGAGTCATATCGTACATAGTAGAAGTGACCGTAGCTCTGATCCTGGTGTCAAGAGCCGCTGCGTTCAGGGCCATTCCGCCCCAGCCGCAGATCCCGATAACGGCGATCTTCTCCGGATCCACATTGTCCTGCACAGACAGGAAATCCACCGCCGCCTGGAAATCCTCGGTATTGATATCCGGAGAGGCCATATATCTTGGCTCCCCGCCGCTTTCTCCTGTGAAAGAAGGATCAAAGGCGATGGTCAGAAATCCCCGCTCCGCCATGGTCTGGGCGTAGAGTCCGGCCGCCTGCTCCTTCACCGCTCCAAAAGGCCCGCACACCGCGATGGCCGCCAGCCGCCCCTGCGCTCCTTTCGGCGCATAGAGATCCGCCGCCAGGGTAATGCCATACCGGTTGTGGAAAGTTACCTTCCGGTGATCCACTTTATCACTCTTGGGAAATGTTTTATCCCATTCTTCTGTTAATCTTAACTTTTCTTTCATTACAAAAGACCTCCCGTTATCCTGTTTTGATTCCATGGTAACTCGAAGGTCTTTAAATATCCAATGCTTTGTTTTTATTGTCTGCTATGCCCTTCAGGCATAGCATAATCACTCCTGCGCCTGCGCCTGCGTCTGCGTCTGCGTCTGCAGTTTCTTTACCAATTCCCAGATGGTCTCTTCTGTCTCTTCCAGGGCCTCTGCGATCTCAGGAACAGCAATTCCTCTGGCAAGCTTTTTCTCCACAAGCCGCAGTAAGATCTGCTCTCTTCCCTGTTCGATTCCCAACTCTTCCACATAATCACTTAAGTTGCACATCTGGTTCAACTCCTCTCCCATTGTTTTGCTTTCCATCGGTATGGCAAATTCTTCTGTCGCATACTTTAAGATCCATGCCAGAATGATCTTGTTAGAAAGAACCCTTTTGACCTTATCGTCGTACTGGTTCTTACTTTCCGCCAGAGAAAGATCTCCGGCCAGTTCATTTTTCATAGGCTTCTTCCTTTCTTCATTATAACGAAATAATCTTTAGGTTACAAGCAGTTGATTTTGCCCCTGAAAATGAGACTTTGGGAACTACCAGATTCTCTGACGGCATAAGATATGGCGATATGCCTGCCGTCTTAGATAAAACAAATTTACCATACTTCTTACCCCAGAACAAGAGGCAATATAAAAACAGATTCATTCCCTCCATCTTCTTACATTCTGTTTTCTTCTCCCCAGACACACAACTGATCCAGGATCTTCATCAGGGATTTCCCTCTTTCGCTTAAGCAATATTCCACCTTGGGCGGAATCTGAGGATACTCTTTGCGCACAATAAGCTGGTCCGCTTCCAGTTCTTTCAGATTCATGCTCAGCGTCTTATCTGATATCTTTTTCAGATACCGCTTAAGTTCATTAAAACGAACTACCTGATACTCCATCAGGCAGTACAGGATCACCATCTTGTATTTTCCAGAGATCAGAGACATGGTGTAACTGAATCCTGTCTCTTCAAAATTTGCCTGTTCAATATAATTCTTTATCATTCTTACACTTTCCTTCAAGATAGTACCTTTCATTTATATCAGTACTTGATTTGCTGTTTTCTACGACTATAATTGTAAGTAAAGACACTACAGGTGTCAATCCCAAAATAAAATTGGAAGGAGATATAAAAATGAGAAAAGAACTGAATCTGACAGAAGGTATCTTCCCCATGCCGGTATTAATGGTCGCAACTTATAATGAAGACGGCAGTATCAACGTGATGAACGCTGCCTGGGGAACTATGCAGGAGCGGGGCAATGTGGCTCTAAACCTGACCGAGACTCATAAGACGGTCAAAAATATCAAGGCCCGCGGCGCATTTACCGTCAGCATCGCGGATGCCGCCCATGTAGTAGAAGCCGATTACTTTGGTGTGGAATCCGGCAACCGCACTGCAGATAAATTTGCTAACAGCGGTCTGACTGCAGCAAAATCCCCCGTTGTGGACGCGCCCGTTATCAACGAATTTCCTTTATGCCTGGAATGCAAGTTCCTGGAATATCAAACCAACGAATATGGGTGCGGTATAATTGGAAAAGTAGTCCGGATAACAGCAGATGAACGTGTTATGGAAGGAGATAAAGTCAATATGTCCCTGGTCAACGCCATCGCTTTTGACCCCTATACCCACGGCTACTATAAAGTCACTGAACGCGTCGGCGAAGCATTTAGGGATGGACTAAAGTTGAAAAAATAAATATACTTATGGTAGGATTAAATCCCTACATTCTGCCACTAGGAGGAACACTATGGAAATCCGCGTACTTCGCTACTTTCTTGCCGTAGCAAGAGAAGGTAGCATCACTGCCGCCGCAAACTATCTGCATCTCACCCAGCCCACCCTCTCCCGCCAGCTCAAAGATCTGGAAGAAGAGCTGGGGCAGACGCTCCTGATCCGCAAGAGTCACCGGGTGACTCTTACGCCGGAGGGCATGCTGCTGAGAAAACGTGCAGAGGAGATCATCGCCATGGTGGACAAGACCCAGTCCGAATTTGTCTCCCTGGGTAATACCGTCAGCGGCAATGTCTACATCGGCGGCGGAGAGACCCGGGTGATGAAAGAGATCGCCACTGTGATCCGGGATATCCAGACAGCGTTCCCGGCCATCCATTTCCACCTTTACAGCGGCAATGCCGAGGATGTAACAGAACGCCTGGACAAGGGTATTCTGGACTTTGGCGTCCTGATCCAGCCGGCAGATCTTTCCAGATATCAGTCCCTCCAACTCAAGGGGAAAGACCAATGGGGCGTACTCATGCCAAAGGACAGTCCCCTTGCGGCAAAAAAAGCAATCAAAAAGGAAGACCTTTTAGATCTTCCTCTCATCTGTTCCCGGCAGGCCATCCGGCGCCATATAAACGGAAATGAATTCTCCCACTGGTTCGGAGAAGATTTTGAACGGCTGAATATTGTCAGCACCTTCAATCTCATCTATAATGCCGCTCTTCTGGTCGAAGCCGGAGCCGGTTATGCCATCAGCCTGGACGGCCTGACCGACACCTCCAGGGACAGTGCTCTCTGCTTCCGGCCTCTGTCTCCCAGACTGGAATCCCGGCTTGCCATTGTCTGGAAGAAGGACCAGGTCTTTTCCCCTGCCGCACAGCTTTTCCTGGACAGGATCACAGATCTGTATCAGTCAGGATCTACAGATAGCTGACGGTCTCTGCAAGATCTTTGCGCTTTCCGTGATTGGGCATGGGCCCCGCGCCTTCTGCCGGATACCCCAGGTCCAGGAGCATCAGCACTTCCTCATGCTCCGGAAGTCCGAATTCCCGGGCCGCCTCTTCCGGATCAAACAGGTTGAGCCAGCAGCTCTCCACCCCTGCGTCCTTGGCCGCCAGCATAAGATGGGTGGCCACAATGGCCGCGTCCTCGATCCCGGAATCCCGTTTGCCTCCCGGATAAGTAAACACATTGTTCTTGTCAAAGGCAACCAGCAGCACCGTAGGCGCCCCATACCGGCATCGGGTCAGCTTATCGATCTTTGCCAGCCCTTCCTCTGACTGTATCACGTAAATATGCTGTTCCTGCAGGTTCTTGGCAGTAGGAGCCAGCCTCCCCGCCTCCAGGATCTGATCCAGCTTTTCCTTCTCAACCTGACGGCTGCTGTCATAGTCCTTACAGGAATACCGCTCTCTTACAACTTCCATAAATTCCATTCCGCGCTTCCTCCTTTTTTCTTCATGCCTCTATTATAATCCCGCCATCCAGGAGATAAAAGAACTATTTTTCAGATCTCACTTTAACGCTCCACCTGATTCCGGTAAACGCTGCTGATCACGCCCCACAAGATCCCTGCCACCGGCCAGATCACCCAGGTAATATGCCACTCCATGGTCAGAAAGCTGACCAGCAGATACACAGCCGTCACACAGCCCCAGTAGATCCCGCTGATCCGTTTATTCTGCTTCTTGGCGATCCGGGTATAATCTCCTTCTTCCAGAAGGACCTGATAGCCGTCCCAGATAATGCAGGTACGCACAATGAGAAAGACTCCGGTTGCCACAAGGAACAGCAGCAGGCTGATCGCTCCGGTAAGCGCCATCACATTTTCCTCCCCGAATAACAGGAGCATCAGAAAAATCGGGATACAGGAGGCCACGCACAGCGCCACTCCCGCCGCCAGCTCTATCACATGGCTTCTCTCATATTTCTGTCTCCGGTCCCTTACCATGCCATCCACTCCGTAAGCTGTATCCAGCGCCTCCTTCTCCAGGAACTCATATTTCTCATCATAATGGCCAATGATCACAAAGATGGATACCGCCGCAACGATCAGAAGGATCAGGACGGCAGTCCCCAGAAGAGCTCCCTGGTCTTCTGTCAACGAGATCAGTCCTGCTTCCCCGGCTCCGGAAAGAAGAAGCAGAAATACCGGGGACATAATGCATAAAAAGACGCCAAAAGCGCATGGGACAGAAACCTTCTTACAATGAGCCAGGTAATCGTTGGCAAGTTCCATGGACACCGGCACCAGCTTCTCTCCTGTCTCGTCTGCGATTTTCTCATCTGCCGCCGGGTTTTTCTCCTCTTCTTCCATCTCATCACGAAGAAGATAGTCTGTGCTGACGTCAAATAGCTCTGACAGCTTCAGGATCCGGTTCATATCCGGAACTGACAGCGCCCCCTCCCATTTGGAAATGGACTGACGGCTTACTCCCATTTTCTCCGCCAGTTCCTCCTGGGACCAGCCGGCCTTCTTTCGTAAATAAATAATTTTGTCTGCTAAGATCATATGCTTTCTCCTTCTGCCACACGGCCCGTCTTTTATGCCGCACTGGTCTTTGTAAAGGAAAGTATATCGTTTTGGGCGGTTGCATGCCAGCAACCGGACTTTACAATCCCGCAACCGGCGTGAAACCGCCCTTCATCTGTTAGAAATCTGTATATTTTTCTCCGTTCTCCAGCGTCACATTTTTGTACGCTGCAAGCTCTGACACGGTCACCAGCTGATATCCTTTTTCCAGAAGCTTGGGGATCAGCTCGATAGCCGCGTCCACGCTCTCTGTGTGGATATCATGCATCAGAATGATGTCCCCGTCTTTGGCATTCTCCATTACCATATCCACTGTAGCCTTCGCGTTCCTGGTCTTCCAGTCCAGGGTGTCAATATTCCACAGGATCAGCGGCATACCCGCATTCGCCTTCAACGTAGCACTGATGGCGCCATAAGGCGGCCGCATCACGCTGGCTCCCTCTCCTACGATTGCCTGGATCTTGCTGTTGGTATCTCCGATCTGCTTCTTCACCCCATCAGCGCCCAATTTGGCCAGATTAGGATGATCATAGGAATGATTTCCCAATTCACAGCCGATCTCTTTCATCTTCTTGATCTCGTCTGGATAAGAGGATACCTTCTGGCCCAGCATGAAGAACGTGGCTTTCGCGTCATATTTCTCCAGCTGGTCCAACAGTTCCCCGGTACGGTCTCCAGGTCCGTCGTCAAAAGTCAGGGCGATCACCGGACGGTTTGGATCGATCTTGTTCTCTTCCTTGGAGATCAGTTTCCCGTCATCCCCAAATTTACACATCATAGTTCCCAGATACACCGTTCCCACAGCCATCTTTCCATCCTGATGGAAATAGTAAGTACTGTCCTCAAGTTCCAGCCAGCCGGTCACCGCAGCGCCGTCACTTCCCATATAATAGGTATCTCCATCCTTCTCTTTCCAGCCGGTCTGCATGATCCCGTCTTTATCAAAACAGTACTGCTTCTCGCCGATGGTCTGCCAACCGGTCACCTTCTCTCCATCTTCATTGAAATAGTATGTATTTCCCATGGAAACCACAAAAGCATTCGTTACATAGGTACCGTCATACTTTTTAAATTTCGTTCCGTCCCAGTCTCCCACAGGATTCTTCACCTGAAATGCAGCGTCCTTTGTCTGGATCTGCACCAGACCGACCCATTCTTTCTCAAGTTTTTCTCTGATCTCCTCACTCAGCACCACTTCCACCGGATACTCTCCCTCTGTATCCGGATCCGCCTCACAGACAAGGGTATACCCTTCCCCGTTCTCCAGCTCTTCCGCCAGATCCTGAACCGTAAATCCCGAATCATCCAGTTTCTGGTCCTTCTTGCTCTTAGTCTCCAGAGACACCTTGGCCGTCAGCGCCGGCATCTCTTCTCCCTGCAGGATAGACCCTCCCTTAGCAGAGATCTGGATCACTTCTCCCGGGGAAGACGCAGTCGCTGTTTTCAGAAGAAACGGCATAGAAAAACACAACAAAAGAAGAGCAAAAACCTTCCCTATCGTTCTCGCTCTTCCTCTTTTTTGTCTTGCTCGTATTCCTTCTTTTCTCCCCTGTGTCATCTGTTTTTCTCCCTGTCTTATCACTAACGACAGTATACTCTTTTTCGACAGATTTCGCAAGGAAGGTTGTATTTAGATTTTATTAAGTTTTGTTACCTTTTATTAAGATTTAGTGAATGATCCGTACCCGCAGTACTTCTCCCACTTTGCGCAGATCGTCCGCCACGCTTTCCGGCACGTCGTCGTCGATATCGATCATGGTATAAGCATACTCGCCCTTGCTCTTATTGCTCAGATCTGCGATATTCATATTGTCCCGTGCCAGGATCCTGGTAAACTGGCCGATCATATTGGGCACGTTGTGGTGCAGCAGCACGATCCTGGTGGTATTAGCCTGCCTTCCCATCTCGCAGTTGGGATAATTCACGGAATTGGTGATGTTTCCATTCTCCAGATAATCTCTCAGCTGACGTACCGCCATTCTGGCACAGTTGTCCTCCGACTCTCCGGTGGAAGCTCCCAGATGGGGAATCACAATAGCTCCCTTCACACCGGCGATCACCGGGGTTGGAAAGTCCGTTACATAATGCTTCATCTGTCCGCATACCAGCGCGTCGATCACAGCCTCCTCATCCACCAGCACATCCCTGGCGAAGTTGAGAAGGACCACGCCTTTCTTCATCAGGCTTATGGCCTCCCGGTTGATCATGCCTTTTGTGTCCTCGGTGGCTGGCACGTGAACCGTAATATAATCACATTCCTTATAGATTTCATCCACGGAAGAGGCATGGCGGATATTCCGGGACAGGTTCCAGGCGGATTTTACGGAGATATAAGGATCATATCCATACACCTCCATCCCCAGATGGGTGGCTGCGTTGGCCACCAGCACCCCGATAGCGCCCAGGCCGATCACTCCCAGCTTCTTGCCGTCCAGCTCACAACCGGCGAACTGTTTCTTGGCTTTCTCCGCGTCTTTGGCGATGTTGCCGTCCTCTTCATTTTCTTCCACCCAGTTGATGCCGCCGATGATATCCCGGGAAGCAAGGAGCATGCCGGCGATCACCAGTTCCTTGACCCCATTGGCGTTGGCTCCCGGCGTGTTGAAGACCACGATCCCTTCCTCAGTACACCGGTCCAGGGGGATATTGTTGACGCCTGCGCCCGCCCGGGCGATGGCCTTTAATTCTTTTCCAAACTCCATCTCATGCATGACGGCGCTGCGCACCAGGAGCGCATCCGCCTTCTCCGGGCCGCTGACCGGGACGTACTCTTCTGTGAATTCTTCCAACCCTACGTCAGAGATTGGATTTAAGCAGTGATAGTTAAACATGGCTATGCGTTCTCCTTCTCAAATTTTTTCATAAATGTTACCAGCGCCTCTACTCCCTCCATTGGCATGGCATTGTAAATGCTGGCCCTCATGCCGCCTACCGTCCGGTGTCCTTTCAGATTCACCAGTCCTGCTGCCGCCGCTTCTTTGACAAACCGGGCGTCCAGGTCTTTGTCCCCTGTGACAAAGGGCACGTTCATCAGAGAACGGTCTTTGGGAACTACCGTACCTTTGAAAAGGCTGCTCTCGTCCAGGTAGTCATAGAGGATCTTCGCCTTCTTCTCATTGTATTCCTTCATAGCTTCAAGACCACCCTGCTTCTTCAGCCACTGGAACACCTTGCCGCAGATATAGATCCCGTAGGTATTGGGCGTGTTATAGAGAGATCCTGCGTCCATATGGGTCTTGTAGGTCATCATGGTGGGAGTCCCCGGAAGCACATCCTCTGTGATCAGATCCTCCCGGATAATGGCGATCACCACGCCCGCCGGACCGATATTCTTCTGGACTCCGCCATACACCAGCCCGTATTTTGTCACATCCATGGGCTCGGAGAGGAAACAGGAGGATACGTCTGCCACCAGCGTCTTCCCCTTCGTATTGGGCAGTTCTTTGAACTTGGTCCCGTAGATGGTATTATTTTCACAGATATAGACATAATCCGCATCCGGAGAGATATCCAGATCGGAACAGTCCGGGATATAGGAGAAGGTCTGGTCTTCTGAGGACGCGATCACCCGCGCCTCTCCGTATTTCCCGGCTTCTTTGTATGCTTTTGTGGACCACTGGCCGGTAAGGATGAAATCCGCCTTCCGGTTCTTCATAAGATTCATGGGGATCATGGCAAACTGCAGGGACGCTCCCCCCTGCAGGAACAGTACCCGGTAATTGTCCGGGATCCCTGCCAGCTCCCGAAGATCCGCCTCTGCCTGGTCAATGATCTCCTGGAAGGAACGAGATCGATGACTCATCTCCATTACAGACATTCCAGTTCCCCGATAGTCCAGCATCTCTTCCGATGCTTCCCGCAGTACGTCTTCCGGCAGAACTGCCGGCCCAGCTGAAAAATTATACACTCTGCTCATCTGTCTCATTCCTCCACTTTCTTTTGATACTTTTGGTTTCTGCTTTTACTTTTTCTCCCTCAGGTCCTTTCCGTCGAAGGCTTCGCTGATGGCAGCCCCCGGCGCCACCATGGGCCACACTTTGTCGTCGCTGCCGATCTGACAGTCGATCACGATGGGCTTGCCCAGAGTCAGCGCCCGGGCAAATGCTTCTTTGAATTCCTCCTGGGTGGTTACCCGGACTCCTTCAGCCCCCAGGGCCTCCGCAAGCTTTACGAAATCCACGTTATCGTTCAGCACCGTAGCGGAATACCGCTTTCCGTAGAAAAGATCCTGCCACTGGCGCACCATGCCAAGCACATGATTGTTGATCACCACCTGGATCACCGGGATATTGTACCGGGCCGCCGTGGCGATCTCATTCATATTCATACGGAAACAGCCGTCTCCCGCGATATTGACCACCGTCTTCTCAGGCCTTCCCACCTTGGCTCCGATGGAAGCCCCCAGGCCGTAGCCCATGGTCCCCAAACCACCGGAAGTCAGAAGGCTCCTTGGCTCTGTAAACTGATACATCTGCGCCGCCCACATCTGATGCTGTCCTACTTCTGTCACCACCAGGGCGTCTCCTTTGGTCTGACGGTAGATCTCTTCCACCACATAAGGTCCGGTGAGATGATCTTTTGCATATGCAAGGGGATATTTCTCCTTGTATTCCATGATCTTCTGGATCCACTCCGGATGGCTCTGGGGTTCCAGACGCTGGTTCAGGATCTCCAGGATCACCTTGATATCCCCTACCACCCCTTCTGTGATCAATACATTCTTGTTCATCTCCGCCGCATCAATGTCAAACTGAAGGATCTTGGCATTCTTGGCGAACTTCTTGGCGTTTCCGGTAACACGGTCGCTGAACCTTGCCCCCACCACGATCAGAAGATCACACTCGCTGACTCCGTAGTTGGAAGTCTTGGTTCCGTGCATGCCCAGCATTCCGGTATAGAGAGGGTCGGTTCCCGGGAACGCGCCTTTCCCCATCAGGGTATCTGTGACCGGAGCGTCCACCTTCCGGACAAACTCCCGCAGCTCCTGGCTGGCGCCAGAGAGGACTGCTCCGCCTCCCACGAAGATATAAGGCTTTTTCGCTCTTTTGATCAGTTTCAGCGCCGTCTCCAAGTCTTCCTCGCAGATCTCTCTGGAGGGTTCTACCGGCCGGATCTCTTTTGGCTCATACTCCGCCTGATTGGACGTTACATCCTTGGGGATATCGATCAACACCGGCGCCGGCCGGCCGCTTCTTGCGATCACGAAAGCCTTGCGGATGGTATCCGCCAGATCCTTTACGTCTTTCACGATAAAGTTATGTTTGGTGATGGGCATTGTGATCCCGGCGATATCGATCTCCTGGAAGCTGTCCTTCCCAAGAAGAGACACCCCTACATTACAGGTGATGGCCACGATAGGGATGGAATCCATATATGCGGTGGCGATCCCCGTCACCAGGTTGGTGGCTCCCGGCCCGCTGGTAGCAAAGCAGACGCCCACTTTGCCGGTGGCCCTTGCATAGCCGTCCGCCGCATGGGCCGCCCCCTGCTCATGGGAGGTCAGGATATGGCGGATCTCATCGCTGTGCTTATACAGCTCGTCATAGACATTCAGGATGGCGCCGCCCGGATAGCCGAACACTGTATCCACACCCTGCTCTTTCAGACACTCAATTACAATCTGTGCTCCTGTCAACTGCATACCTTTTTGTCTCCTGTTCTTACTTTCCAATCTCTATTTGTTCCCCGGCACTTCCAGGATGGCTCCCCGGTTCCCGGAAGTTACCATGGACGCGTATCTGGCCAGATAACCGGTGGTTACTTCCGGCTGTCTTGGCTTCCACTGATTTCTTCTTCTCTCCAGTTCTTCCTCGGACACATCCAGCTCCAGCTTCAGTCCGGGGATATCGATCTTGATCAGATCTCCTTCTTCTACCAGCGCGATGGGTCCGCCCACCGCTGCCTCCGGAGAGACATGGCCGATGGAGGCTCCTCTGGAAGCGCCGCTGAACCGTCCGTCTGTGATGAGGGCAACGCTGGATCCAAGTCCCATGCCTGCGATGGCGGAGGTAGGATTGAGCATCTCCGGCATACCCGGACCGCCTTTTGGTCCCACGTAGCGGATCACTACCACGTCTCCTTCCTTGATCTTACCGCCCTTGATAGCCTCAATGGCGTCCTCTTCACAGTCAAAGACTCTGGCCGGTCCTTCGTGAACCAGCATCTCATCCACAACAGCGGAACGTTTGACCACGCTGCCGTCAGGGGCAAGATTCCCCTTCAGAACAGCCAGGCCGCCGGTCTCACTGTAAGGATGGTCGATAGGCCGGATCACTTCCGGATCCTTGTTCACTGCGTCTTTGATATTCTCGCCCACCGTTTTGCCGGTCACCGTCATACATTCCGTGTGCAGCAGTCCCTTTTTATTCAGCTCTGCCATCACGGCATACACACCGCCTGCCTCGTTCAGATCCTCAATGTAGGTAGGACCTGCCGGGGCCAGGTGGCAGAGGTTTGGCGTCCGCTCACTGATGCCGTTGGCGAAATCAATCTCAAAATCCATTCCCACCTCATGGGCGATGGCGGGAAGATGGAGCATACTGTTGGTAGAACAGCCAAGGGCCATATCCACCGTCAGGGCGTTCAGGATGGCTTCTTTGGTCATGATGTCTCTTGGACGGATGTTCTGCTCCCACAGCTTCATCACCTGCATGCCGGCCTGCTTGGCCAGACGGATCCTGGCGGAGTAGACCGCAGGGATGGTCCCATTTCCCCGAAGCCCCATTCCCAGCACTTCCGTCAGACAGTTCATACTGTTGGCGGTATACATACCGGAACAGGAACCGCAGGTAGGACAGGTGTAATTCTCATACTCCAGAAGCTCTTCGTCGGTGATCTTGCCCGCCGCGTTGGCTCCCACCGCCTCAAACATACTGGACAGGCTGGTCTTCTTTCCCTTCACATGGCCGGCCAGCATAGGACCGCCGCTGACGAAGATGGTGGGCACGTTGATCCGGGCAGCCGCCATCAGAAGTCCGGGCACGTTCTTGTCACAGTTGGGCACCATCACCAGGGCGTCAAACTGATGGGCCATGGCCATGGCCTCTGTGGAATCCGCGATCAGGTCCCGGGTCACCAGAGAGTATTTCATCCCGATATGCCCCATGGCGATGCCGTCGCACACTGCGATGGCCGGAAATACGATGGGGGTTCCCCCTGCCATGGCTACTCCCTGCTTGACTGCCTCCACGATCTTATCCAGATTCATATGGCCGGGAACAATCTCATTGTAAGAGCTGACGATCCCTACCAGGGGCCGCTCCATCTCCTCCTGGGTAAGGCCCAGGGCGTTAAACAACGAACGGTGAGGGGCCTGCTGTTTGCCCTTTGTCACGGTATCACTTCTCATAGTATCCATCCTCCTTTGGTATCTGACTAAATGCGATCTGCGATCCGATCGCCCATTTCCTTCGTTCCAATCTGTGTCTTTCCATCCGACATGATGTCGATGGTCCGGTATCCCTCTTCCAGCACCTTTGCCACCGCCTGCTCAATCGCGTCCGCCTCCTGGTCCAGGTCGAAGCTGAACCGCAGCATCATGGCCGCTGAGAGAATGGTGGCGATGGGGTTGGCAATGCCTTTGCCTGCAATATCCGGGGCAGAGCCGCCGCTTGGCTCATAGAGGCCGAACCTGGTCTCGTTTAAGCTGGCGCTGGCCAGCATTCCGATGGAGCCGGTGACCATGCTGGCTTCGTCTGAGAGAATGTCGCCGAACATGTTCTCGGTCAGGATCACGTCGAACTGTCTGGGATCCTTCACCAGCTGCATGGCACAGTTGTCCACCAGCATATGCTCCAGGGTCACGTCCGGATAATCCACTGCCACTTCTTCCACCACTTTGCGCCACAGCCGGGAGGAATCCAGCACATTTGCCTTGTCTACGCTGGTGACCTTTCCTCTCCGCTTCCTGGCGATATCGAAGCCCCGCTTCGCGATCCGGCGGATCTCCTGTTCATTATATGTAAGGGTATCGTAAGCGGTGACAACGCCGTCCACCTCTTCCGTCTTTCTCTCTCCAAAGTACAGCCCTCCGGTCAGCTCCCGCATGATCATCATGTCGAAACCGCCCCGGGTGATCTCCTCCTTCAAAGGACAGGCTCCTTTCAGTTCCTCATAGAGCACCGCAGGCCGAAGGTTGGCGAACAGGTTTAACTCTTTTCGGATCTTTAAGAGGCCCGCCTCCGGTCTTTTGGATGGCTCCAGCTGATACCAGGAAGATGTTTTGGCGTCTCCCCCGATGGATCCCATCAGCACCGCGTCGCAGGCTTTCGCCTGCCGGATGGTCTCGTCCGTAAGCGGGATCCCGTGTACATCGATGGAAGCGCCCCCCATCAGAAGCTGGGTATATTCACAGGTGTGTCCGTAGACTTCCGCCACCTTATCCAGGACTTTCATGGCCTCTGTCACGATCTCCGGGCCAATCCCGTCTCCTTTGATCACTCCGATTTTCAGGTTCATAACTCTCTTCCTTCCCGTTTTGCATTTAGACAAAAATCTATAAAATTTATATTATCGTATTTTCCTGCATGTTTCAAGACTTTAATACGCTAAAATGTTTTCAGATTTCCAGGACCGAACCCCAGAGGCAGCAGCTCCTCCAGGGTATGGATCTCCCATCTTCCGTCTTCTGTGGCAAGAATAACGGGGAACCGGGCAGGATCGCAGAATTCCATCAAAACCTGCCGGCACACGCCACAGGGAGGGCATAGTTCCAGACATCCCGCCTCGTCTCCGCCTATGATACAAAGGGCCGCAAATTCCCGCTCCCCCTCGCTGACCGCCTTGAACACCGCCGTGCGCTCCGCGCAGTTCCCGGGGCTGTAGGCAGCGTTTTCCACATTACAGCCGGTAAAGATCCTTCCGCTCTTTGTCAGAAGCGCCGCCCCCACCTTAAAATGAGAATAAGGGGCGTAAGCATGCTCCCGCCCCTCTTTTGCCTTCCGGATCAGTTCTTCTACCGGTAATTTCCCCTTCACGTCCATACCCGTTCCTCCTTACAGCTCCAGCGCGATCTCCATCATCTGGGTAAAGCTGGTCTCCCGCTCTCTGGCGTCAAGAGCCTGCTCTTTGAAAAGATGGTCGGAGATGGTAAGGATACACAGCGCCTTCTTTCCTGCCCGGGCAGCGTTCATATAGAGAGCCGCAGCCTCCATCTCCACAGCCAGCACGCCCATCCTGCGCCACTTCTCGTTGACACTGTCGTCATCGTTATAGAAAATGTCGGAAGAAAGGATATTCCCCACTTTCACCGGAATCCCCTTCTCCTCTGCCACATCCACCGCCTTCTTAAGAAGTCCGTAGTCTGCGATGGGAGCGTAGGTTCCCGGCAGCCGGTACTGGCTGGCATAATCCGAGTTGGTGCAGGCGCCCATGCCGATCACGATATCCCTGGCATTCAGTTCATCCTGCAGCGCTCCCGCCGAGCCGATGCGGATGATGGATTCCACATCGTAGAAATGATACAGCTCATAGCTGTAGATCCCGACGGAAGGCATTCCCATTCCGCCGCCCATCACCGAGACCTCTTTCCCGTGATAGGTGCCGGTATATCCCAGCATGTTCCGCACGGTGTTAAAACATCTGGCTCCTTCCAGATAATGATCCGCGATGTACTTTGCCCGCAGCGGATCTCCGGGCATCAGTACGGTTTTCGCGATCTCTCCTTTTCCCGCTTCATTATGTGGTGTGCTCATACTTCCCACGCTCCTTTCTTTTTCCTACTTCTCTTTATCCTGCCGGATCAGGCTACGGATAGCCTCCACCGCTGTCTGGATAGGCGCCTCCGTGTCGTGGACCACCGGGTTTGGCAGGCCTTTTTTGGCCCGCTCCTGATTTGCCATGGTAAGGAGCACGGTCCCCACCCGGAGCTTCAGCCAGCTGCCGACGACGAAGAGCGCCGCCGACTCCATCTCTGAGGCAAGGCAGCCGCATTTCACCCAGGCGTCCCATTTATTCAAAAGTTCATATCCCACCGGTTTGGTCTCCGGGGAATGCTGCCCGTAGAAGGAATCCTTGCACTGGACTACCCCCACGTGATACTCCTGTCCAAGCTTCCGAGCCGCCTGGATCAGCGCCTGGGTCACTTCCACGTCCGCCACCGCCGGGAACTCAATGGGCGCGTACTCTCTGCTGGTCCCTTCCATCCGGATGGCGCCGGAAGCGATCACCACGTCGCCGCTTTTCACTTCCAGGGCCATGCCGCCGCTGGTGCCTACCCGGATAAAGGTGTCCGCTCCCACCCGGGACAATTCCTCCATGGCGATCGCTGCGGATGGTCCTCCGATCCCGGTGGAAGTCACACTTACCTTCTCCCCATCCAGATAGCCGGTGTAAGTCACATATTCCCGGCTGTCCGCGATCAGCCTGGGACTCTCGAAATGTGCCGCGATCTTCTCACAGCGCTTGGGGTCTCCCGGCAGGATCACATACCGGCCCACCTCCCCGGCCGCCACCTGGATATGGTACTGCCGGTCCTTGTCTTCTGAATAATTGATCATCCGCTCTCGCCTCCTATCTCAGATGCCAGATATCCCGGTTATACTCCGCAATGGTCCGGTCTGAAGAGAAGAATCCGGCTTTCGCGATATTCACCAGCATCTTCTTCGCCCAGGCCATCCGGTCCTCATAATCCGCGTATACCCGCTCTTTCATATTTACATATTCCTTTACATCCAGAAGAGTCATAAACCAGTCCTTCTGGATCAGTTCCGCATGGATCTTCAACAGGTGATAGGGATCCCCGATCTTCATCATCTCCGGGCTGATAATGAAATTGATCCACTCCCGGATCTCTTCATCCTGGATATAATAATCCGCCGCCCGGTAGTCCCTCTTCTCATAGTGCCGGATCACTTCCTCGCTGGAAGCGCCGAAGATATAGATATTCTCGTCCCCCACCAGCTGATGGATCTCCACGTTGGCGCCGTCTTCCGTTCCCAGGGTCACCGCTCCGTTCAGCATGAACTTCATATTGCCGGTCCCGGAAGCCTCCTTGGAAGCCAGGGAGATCTGCTCGGAAACGTCGCAGGCCGGGATCAGCCGCTCTGCCAGCGTAACATTGTAGTTCTCCACCATCACTACCTTCAGATACGGAGACACCTCCGGATCCTGGTCGATCAGTTCCTGCAGGCACAGGATCACATGGATGATATCCTTGGCAATGGCGTAGGCCGGAGCCGCCTTTGCCCCGAAGATCACCGTCACAGGACGGGCGGGCTTCTTCCCTCTCTTGATCTCCAGATACCTGGCGATCACTGCCAGCACATTCATCTGCTGCCGCTTATACTCATGAAGCCGCTTGATCTGGATGTCAAAGATGGACTCCGGATCCAGCCGGATCCCCTGGGTCTCCTCCAGATATTCCGCCAGTTCCGCCTTCTTCTGGCGCTTTACCTCCAGAAGAGAGGTAAGCGCCTCCGGATCATCCTTGTGGGCCAGCAGGCTTTCCAGGGCCATGGCGTCCCTGCGGAAGTCCCCTTCCACATACCGGTCCAGCCATTCTACCAGTTCCCGGTTACAGTAGAGAAGCCATCTGCGGAAGGTGATGCCGTTGGTCTTGTTGTTGAATTTCTCCGGATAAATATCGTAAAAAGGCTTCAGCTCCGAGTTCTTCAGGATCTCTGTGTGCAGCTCCGCCACTCCGTTGACGCTGCATCCGTAATGGATATCCATATGGGCCATATGCACCCGGTTCTCCTCGTCAATGATGGCCACCCTGGGATCCTGGTATCTTCCCTTCGCCCGCAGATCCAGTTCCCGGATAATGGGCACCAGCTGAGGCACTGCCCGCTCCAGATAGGAAACCGGCCATTTCTCCAGCGCCTCCGCCAGGATGGTATGATTGGTATAAGCGCAGGTCTTCTGGACGATCTCCACCGCTTCGTTGAAATCAATATGGCGCTGTACCAGCAGCCGGATCAGCTCCGGGATCACCATGGACGGATGGGTGTCATTGATCTGGATCGCCACATGCTCATGAAGCCTGCGAAGCTCATATCCCTTCTCCTCACATTCCTTCAGGATCAGCTGCGCCCCGTTGGACACCATGAAATACTGCTGATAGATCCGCAGGAGATTTCCCGCCTCGTCACTGTCGTCCGGGTAGAGGAACAGGGTCAGGTTCTTCTGGATATTGTGCTTGTCGAAAGAGATCCCATCCCCGATGATACTCTCATCCACCCCTTCCACATCAAAGAGATGGAGCTTGTTCCTTCCGTTCTGATACCCGGCCACATCGATATCGTACAATTTAGAAGTCAGGGTAAAATCTTTAAAGGGAACCTGGAAGCTGACGCCCGCGTCTGTAAGCCAGCCCTCCGGTTCGATCCAGGGATTGGGGGTCTCTTTCTGCTTATTCCCTTCGAACACCTGCTTAAAAAGCCCCATATGATAGTTCAGTCCAATGCCGTCTCCGGAAAGGCCCAGAGTGGCGATGGAATCCAGAAAGCAGGCGGCAAGCCGACCCAGACCCCCGTTTCCAAGGGACGGCTCCGGTTCCATCTCCTCGATGGCGCCAAGAGATTTTCCGTTTTCTCTCAGGATTTCCGCCACTTCCTCGTAGATCCCCAGATTGATCAGGTTGTTGGAGAGCAGCTTCCCGATCAGGAACTCCGCGGAAATGTAATAGAGCTTCCTCTCTCCTGTGATCTCTGGAAGTTCCTTCAGTTTTTCCTTTGTATAAGACATCAGCGCCAGATAGATCTCTTTGTCGTCCGCTTCCCGGATCTCCTTGTGAAATCTGTCCTGCATGATTTTTGTCAGATCTTCTCTTACCATAGTTGTTCTTCCTTTCTTGATTCTAATAAAAAATACCGCCTTATAACCTGTCAGTCAGTTATTCAGCGGTATCTTTCGTTCTTCGTCTATTCTGTTGAAGAAGCCTTCTCAAGCTGCGCGATCGCCGCTTTCTGCATTGGGATCCGGCAGTTCCGGTTACTTCCGAATTCTACGATCACATCGTCGTCGCTGATGTCGATGATCACGCCGTAGAACCCGCTGGTGGTCAGCACGGTATCTCCAACTTCCATATCTGCGATCATTGCCTGTACTCTTTTCTGCTCCTTTTTCTGAGGACGGATAAAGATAAACCAGAAACCGCCAAAGATCACTACATATATAATGATCAGCAGGCCCCAGCTTCCGCCGCCGCTCTGTGATGCTAATGCGAACATACTGAATTCCTCCTAAATCTCTTTTCACACTATTGCTATCATACACAAAAAAACCGGTTTCTTCAAGTGCTTTCGCCTAATTCCGGGAAATTTTCTGCATTCCCTCCAGTTTTCTCTTCTTATATTCCTGATAGTTTCCAGCCTCAATAGCCTCCCGTATCTCCGCCATCATGGTGTTGTAGAAGTAGAGATTGTGGAGCACGCAAAGCCGCATGCCCAGCATTTCCCTGGCCTTCAGAAGATGTCGGATATAGGCCCTGGAATACCTTCTGCACACCGGACACTGGCAGCCCTCCTCAATGGGCCGGGTATCCAGTTCATATTTGGCGTTAAACAGATTCAGTTTCCCCTGGTTGGTGTATACATGCCCGTGCCGTCCGTTCCGGCTGGGATAGACACAGTCAAAGAAATCCACGCCGCGGTCCACCGCCTCCAGGATATTGGCAGGGGTTCCCACGCCCATCAGATACGTGGGCTTATTGACCGGCAGATAGGGCACCACCGCGTCCAGGATCCGGTACATTTCCTCATGGGATTCTCCCACCGCAAGCCCTCCTACCGCATAGCCGTCCAGGTCCAGTTCCGCGATCTCCTGGGCATGGCGGATCCGGATATCCTCGAACACCCCGCCCTGGTTGATGCCAAACAGCATCTGGTGGGGATTGATGGTGTCCGGAAGAGCATTCAGCCGCTCCATCTCCGCCTTGCAGCGTCTAAGCCACCGGGCTGTGCGGTCCACGGACCGCTCTATGTAATCCCGGTCCAGCGTGCTGGAAGGACACTCATCAAAAGCCATGGCAATGGTGGACGCCAGGTTGGACTGGATCTGCATACTCTCCTCCGGCCCCATGAAGATCTTATGTCCGTCGATATGGGACTGGAAGTAGACTCCTTCCTCTCTGATCTTTCTTAAGCCCGCCAGGGAGAATACCTGAAATCCTCCGGAGTCTGTAAGGATCGGCCTGTCCCACACCATGAACCTGTGAAGCCCGCCCAGTTTCTTTATCACCTGATCCCCCGGGCGCACATGGAGATGATAGGTGTTGGACAACTCTACCTGGGTACCGATCTGCTCCAGATCCTCTGTAGAAACAGCGCCCTTGATGGCGGCCACAGTTCCCACATTCATAAATACAGGGGTCTCAACGACCCCATGTACTGTGTGAAGCTTTCCCCTCTTGGCAAGGCCGTCACGCTTTATCAATTCATACATTCTACTTCCATCCTTTGTCTTAGTAGTGGCACACTACCGGCGTCCCGTCTGAGATCAGATCATACATCTTGGCCGCCTGATCTGTCGGCATGTTGACACATCCGTGAGATCCGTGGCTCTTGTAACGATCCCCGCCAAAAGAAGCCTGCCAGGAGGCATCGTGAAAACCGATCCCGCCATTAAAGGGCATCCAGTATTTCACCGGAGACTCATAGGTGTAAGAGCCATCCGGCAGCCGGTCGCCGCGAAGTACCGCGTTTCTTGTCTTATAGGAGAGGGAATAGGTCCCCTGAGGCGTGGCGTTCCCTTTATTGGGATTACCGGTTACAATCGGCGAATCCAGCACAACAGCGCCGTCCTTGATAAAATACGCACGCTGATTGGTCAGATCCACTTCCGCATAAGTCGTTCCGATATCAATGGCGCCATGGCTTGCCCCTCTGCTTGAATAGGAAGGTTCACGCGTCACCGTCTCTCCATTCTGAATGTTTGCGATCAGCGCTTCGTATTCTGCATCCTGATCGATCCTCCATCCGTAACTTCCCCCTTCTACCGTTACAGTATTCCCTGTAGCGGTAGTAAACTGACGGGATTTTCCCTTAGTGTTATACTTATCGGCCAGTGACTGGATATATTGCTTCACAGCGTCTGTATTAAAAGTCACTTCCATTTTATCGTTTACCGTCACCCACTGGGAGATCACGGCAGCGTTTACAACTTCCGTATTGGGATTAAAATCATAAGTGATCTGCGCCTTAAGATAACTGTTCATCGCGTCGTTTGCAGCGATCACTTCCGGAGAATCCTCCACAAAGGCCGGCTGAATATAACTGCCCGTCTCTGTCAGGTTCATGGTATGCTGAAATCCCCCGATACTTGTCCGGATCGCTTCATTGAATACTTCTGTATTGATCTGCGTCCCCACCACTTCTGGCACGATCTCAAACTGCGTGCCATTAAATTCCGGATGGGCATTCACCGACGCCACCTGGTTCTCCGGTACCAGACACGCAAGACCTGCAATCTGTTCTGCCAGGGCAGTCTCGTCGTATTTTACTCCTACCTTTGCCTTCAATTCCGGATGATCCCACAGCGTCTTCAGCCACAGGAAATTCTCCTGGCCTTTCACCAGCTTCTGCAGTTCGTCCCCCGGCACATATTCCAGGGAAATATCAGCTCCCACGATCTGTTCTGTTCCGCCGTCAGACTCTTCCAAAGTCAGCGTATAATCTGCCACCTGCCGGCGCATATACTCTTCCACCTGGCTCACACTTTTCAACGTTACGTCAGTTCCGTTAATAGTGGTAAAGAACATAAAGTGACTGGAGAAAAAGAGCGCAAACCCAAGGTAAACCAGCACAATCACGCCAACAATGCTGCCCAGGATGATCGCCAGCTTCTTGCGGAACTTATGCTTTCGATAAGCTTTCTCTTCCTCTGTTTCTTCCTCTTCTTCCTCTTCACTTTCGGCCTCCGGATCTTCCTCATCCTGGGATCCATCTGTCTCTACCGCGCCGGAGAAGTCTTCCTCATCCAGGAAGTCTTCCTCATCGGTCTCTTCGTCCTCTTCGTCCAGGAAGTCTTCTTCCTCAGGCTCCTCTGTCTCTTCTGTATTCAAGTCTGCATCCAGAGAACCTTCTTCTTCTGGCTGCTCCTTCTCCTCAAAGACATTCTCTTTATCCAGATCATCATAGATCTCCTTCATGGTCTCCTGGATGATCTCGTCTGCATTTTTATCGGTGTTTTTATCCGTATTTCCCATACAAACATACTCCTCTTGCTATTTACAGGCTCACACGCTAACATTATAATATGCTTCCTTTCAAAAGTACAGCACAAAATCTTGAAAAAAATTTGAAAATACAGCGGTTTTTTTGTGAAGGATTGCAGGTTTTTCATTCTTCTTATATAATAGGATCATTATCAGCAAAGGAGACCACATATGGCAGGATCAACATACGGAACTTTATTTACCATCACAACCTGGGGAGAATCCCACGGCCCGGCCCTGGGCGTGGTCATTGACGGCTGTCCCTCAGGACTTCCCCTTACCGCGGAGGATATCCAGCAGTACCTTGACCGGCGCAAACCCGGACAGAGCCGCTACACCACCGCCCGGAAGGAGTCGGACCAGGCCGAGATCCTCTCCGGCGTGTTCGAGGGGAAAACCACCGGGACTCCCATCTCTATCCTTATCCGCAACCAGGACCAGCGTTCCAGGGATTACGGGAATATGAAAGACTGCTACCGGCCGGGACACGCGGACTATCCTTTCGATATGAAGTACGGCTTCCGGGATTACCGGGGCGGCGGCCGTTCCTCAGGTCGGGAGACCATCGGACGGGTGGCGGCAGGCGCAGTGGCTGCCAAACTTCTTGACCGGCTTGGCATCCGTCTTTGCACCTACACCAAAGCCATCGGCCCCGTCTCTGTTCCGGAAGAGGAATATGATTTCAATGCCATCAACGCCAATCCGCTGTATATGCCAAACTCCGGATACGCCGAGAAAGCCCAGGCCTATCTGACGGAATACATAGAATCCCTGGATTCTGCCGGCGGAATCATCGAATGCCAGGTGACCGGGCTTCCTGCCGGCATCGGCGAACCAGTGTTTCAGAAGCTGGACGCCTCTCTCGCCAAAGGGCTCATGTCCATCGGCGCGGTGAAAGGCGTGGAGATCGGCGACGGCTTCGCCGCCGCCCTGTCCAGAGGAAGCTTAAACAACGACCCCTTCCTCTGCCAGGACGGAGAAGTTGTGAAAGAAACCAACCATTCCGGGGGCACCCTTGGGGGCATGAGCGACGGCTCCCCTCTGATCCTGCGGGCGGCTGTCAAGCCCACGCCCTCCATCGCCCGGGAACAAAAGACCGTCAATTCCCGGCTGGAGGATACCCTGCTCACCATCCAGGGCCGGCACGATCCGGTGATCGTCCCCAGAGCCGTGGTGGTGGTAGAATCCATGACTGCCCTCACCATTGCAGATCTCTTATTGCAGAACATGACCTCCCGGCTGGACCGTATCGAAGAATTTTACCAGAAATAGTCCCCAAAAAACAGGGACTGGACGACCGCTCAGAGGCTAGCGCTTAACCTCCGCGATCATCCGGTCCCTGTCTTTTCGTCAATATGACTGGTAAAATCCGGCAAACCTTCTTTTCCTATGCTATAAATGGAAGCAGCCTCCGCCGATGAATTCCCTGAGAAGGGAGTTCATGGGAACCATCTCGCTTCCGATCCCCACGAAATAATCCATGAATTTCAGCAACCGTTTGGCCTCCACGTATTCCGGGCAGTCCCGGTCAATGCCAAAGAGCAGCCGCTCCACATAAGGTTTCAGCACTGCCAGCTCATAGATCAGCGCAGAGTTGAACATCACATCCGCCTCTTCCTGGTATGGGAAGATATTACGCTCTTCTCCTCTCCGAACAGAGGGCCACATGCGGATCGTCCTCTGGGCGGAAGCCCCACGGGTCCTGGCGTCCCGCACGATCCGCCGGATCAGCCTGCCGTCGGTGGTAGGGATCCGGTTGTGCTCATCTACATTTAACTGGGTCAGCGCGCTGATATAGATCTTAAACTTATGGGCGTCCGAAAGGCTTTCTGTCAGTCTGGGATTCAGGCAGTGGATCCCCTCGATCACCAGCACGTCATTTTCCCCCAGCTTCTTGGGCTTATTCCCGTACTCCTTATGCCCTGTCACGAAATTAAATTCCGGGATCACCACTTCTTTCCCCGCCAGAAGTTCTGTCAGCTGCCGGTTGAAAAGTCCCACGTCCACCGCTTCCAGGCATTCGAAATCAAAGGCTCCCGTCTCATCTCTTGGATTTTCTTCCCGCTCCACGAAATAATTGTCCACCGCGATGGGATGAGGCACCAGCCCGTTGGCCCGAAGCTGGATGGACAGCCGGTGAGAGAAAGTGGTCTTCCCCGATGAAGAAGGACCTGCGATCAGGATAAACTTAACGTCCGGCCTGGACGCGATCTGTCCTGCGATCTCCGCGACCCGCTTCTCCTGCAGGGCCTCCTGCACCAGCACCAACTCTGTGGCGTCGCCGCCGGTGATCTTGTCGTTCAGCGCCCCCACCGTCTCAATCCCCTGCATATCGCCCCACTGGGTGGATTCCTTCAGCACCTGGAACAGCTTGTTCTGAGGTTCAAAAGGCGGAACCACCTCCGGCTCTGATATTTCCGGCATCTGGAGCACAAATCCCTCGTCGTAGGGATACAGCTTGAAGTACTTCAGATACCCGGCGCTTGGGACCATATATCCATAGTAATAATCTTCAAATTCGTTCAGGCTGTAGATATTGACCTTGGAGACACGCCGGTATTCAAACAAACGCTCCTTGTCGTACATGCCGTGTTTATGGAACATCTGGATCGCGTCATCCGTATGTACGCTCCGCTTGCGGATGGGCAGATCCTCCTCCACCATCTGGCGCATCCGGGCCTCTACCCGTTCCAGGAATGCCTGATCCGGCGTCACATCTCCCTCGATCGTACAATAATATCCCTTGCTCACCGAATAATGGATACGCACCTTGCCGATGGCCTCCCGGGGAGCCACGTCATAGATGGCTTTCACCAGAAGAAGGCTCATGCTCCGCTTGTAAGTCTTATGACCTGCAGACCCGCCGGTGGTCTCAAACTGCATGGTACAATCTGCCTGCAGCGTCTTGTGAAGCTCCTGGAGCCTGCCGTCCACGAAGGCCAGCACGATATCGTGAGGATAATCTTTCTGAAAATCCCTGGCGATCGCCTGATAGGAGGTCCCTTCCTCATAGCTTCGCTTCTCTTCCCCCACGGTGACACAGTAGGTGTTCTTCTCCATAGCCCTTCCCCTTTCTTCAGACCGTCACAAAAGGATGACGGACCGGTTCCGTCTCCACCTTCAGTTCCGGAAAATGCTCTTCCAGGTAATTTCTCATATCTTCCACAAAGATATGCTCGATCCCGTAATGTCCTCCATCGATCACCGCAAGCCCCTGGGCCACGGCGTCAATGCCTTCGTGGTGCCCAATATCTCCGGTGATCAGTACCTGGGCCTGCTGCCCCAGCGCCTCCGGGATCACGCTTTTGCCAGATCCGGGGAGGATCGCCGCCCGTTTCACCCGCTTGCCGGGATCCCCGAATATCCGCACATCAGGAAGCCCAAAGACCTCCTTCACCTGACGGCCCAGCTCCTCCAGGGTCATCTCCTGCTCCAGATCAGCGATCTGTCCAAGCCCCTGGTCTTCCGCTTCATTCCCGGCAGGCTCCAGGGGCCTTGCCCCCTTCCAGCCAAGCCTGGCAGCCGCCAGCTGCGCCATCCGGACCACATCATAATTGGTGTGCATGGCATAATAGGATATGTCACTGCGGATCAGGTTTAGAACCCGGTTTCCCAGGAAATCCTGGTCCGTCACACGGGTGATCCCGTGAAAGAGCAGAGGATGATGAGTAAGAAGAAGATCTGCCCCCTTATCCGCCGCCTCCCGGATCACCGGATCCGTGGCATCCAGCCCTATGTATACACGCTTTACTTCCTTATCCATCCGCCCCGCCAGAAGTCCTACATTGTCCCATTCCAGGGCGCAGGATGTGGGGTAGTCCTTCTCAATCTGCGCAATGATCTCTCCACAAGTCATATCATTCCTCCCATCTCATACTGTGCCAGTGCCTTTTGGATCCATTCCCGTTCCCGGCAGATCTCTTCCGCCCGCTCCCGGGCGCTCTCGCTGCCGCTCCTGCCGGCAAGCTGCTCCAGGATGCTCTCCTTAATGTGAAGCTCCCGCTTCAGGAACTCCAGAAGCACCGGATGCCGGGCTTCCAGAAGCCGCTTCCCGTAGAGATACTCCCATTCTTCATAGGGTTCCTTCGTGCCGTGGACCACCCGCATTACCGGATAGTATTTTCCATCCTCCAGCACCATGTCCTCCTGCTCGATCCGGTATCCGTTCTCTGTGAGGAATCTGCGCACCCGGCAGATTTCCGACTGAGGCTGCAGGATCAGGGCGTTCAGCTGATCCGCCACTTCTTTTCCCTCCTGAAGGATCCGGATGGTCAGAGGCCCTCCCATCCCAGAGACGATCACCGTGTCCACCTCTCCCGGACGGATCCTGGCAAGGCCGTCGGAGAGCCGGGTCTCGATCCGGTCCCCCAGTCCGTGGCCCACGATATGCATCCGGGCCCGGTTAAGAGGCCCCTGGTTTACATCCATGGCGATCACCTTGCTGGCGATGCCTCTCTCCACAAGATAGATTGGCACATAGCCGTGATCGGTTCCGATATCCGCGACAGAGGCGCCCTCTGTCACAAGACCCGCCACCGCGTACAGTCTCTTTGATAGTTCCATAGGCGCCTCTTTCTTAATCCAGATAATCTCTCAGTTTCCTGCTGCGGCTGGGATGACGCAGCTTCCGGAGCGCTTTCGCCTCGATCTGGCGGATCCGCTCCCGGGTAACGTCGAACTCTTTCCCCACTTCTTCCAGGGTCCGGGCCCGTCCATCGTTCATACCGAAGCGCAGCCGCAGTACTTTCTGCTCCCGCTCGGTCAGTGTGTCCAGCACCTCGTCAAGCTGCTCCTTCAGAAGCGTCTGAGCCGCAGCTTCCGCCGGCACCGGCACATTGTCGTCCTGGATGAAATCTCCCAGATGGCTGTCCTCTTCCTCTCCGATGGGCGTCTCCAGAGATACCGGCTCCTGGGAGATCTTCAGGATCTCTCTCACCCGCTCTACCGGCATGTCCAGCTCTTCCGCGATCTCTTCCGGCGTGGGTTCCCGCCCCAGCTCCTGCAGAAGCTGCCGGGACACCCGGATCAGCTTGTTGATGGTCTCCACCATGTGCACCGGGATCCGGATGGTCCTTGCCTGATCCGCAATGGCTCTGGTAATGGCCTGGCGGATCCACCAGGTAGCATAAGTACTGAACTTGAACCCTTTATGATAATCGAATTTCTCCACGGCCTTGATAAGTCCCAGGTTTCCTTCCTGGATCAGATCCAGGAACAGCATCCCCCGGCCCACATAGCGCTTGGCAATGCTGACCACCAGACGAAGATTGGCCTCCGCCAGCCGCTTCTTGGCCCACTCGTCGCCGTCCGCCATCCGCTTGGCAAGTTCTACTTCCTCATCGGCGGTAAGAAGCGGCACCTTGCCGATCTCCTTAAGGTACATCCGCACCGGATCTTCAATGCTGATGCCGTCCGGCACCGACAGGTCGATCTTCTCCATGTCCACTTCATCTTCATCGGAGATCACGATATCCGCGTCGTCAATGTCATCGTCGTCATCCGCACCGATCCGGAGCACGTCCACATTGTTGGCCTCCAGATAATCGTACACCTTCTCCATCTGCTCTGAGGTAAGTTCCATGTCTGAGAAGAAATCATTGATCTCCTGCAGTTCCAGGACGCTTTTCTTTTTCTTTCCCAGGGCTACCAGCTCTTTTAATTTCTCCTCAAATTTTGCCATGTTTTCTTCCATGTAGTTTCCATCCTCCATTGCTTGATTATATTTTATCCCTAATTAATAGAAATATGCAGTTTCTCAAGGTCCTGCAGCTGCCGCTTGGCCTCCATCAGCCGCTGCAGCCCCCGGATATCCGTGGGGTCCAGACGGGCCGCCGCCTCCCCGATGCTGTGGGCCTTCACCCGCACCATCGTCTCTTTCAAAGCTTTCTCCCGTTCTTCCGGCGTGGTCAGCTCCCGGATCCTGGTGTGGAACAGGGAGGCTGCCTCCCGGTGCTCCTCTTCCTCTGTGAAATGATCCAGGATCCTGGCCGGATTGGCCTCCCCCTCTTCATACTGCTGATAAAGGAGCTCCGCCACCTTCCGGTAGATCTCCCCGGTAAAATCCTCCGGGATGATATAGCTGCTGATCTGATGAAAGACCTGGGGTTCCTCGATCATCCAGGTGAGAAGGATCTTCTGGGATGTGAGGATCCCGTCTTCCTTCTTTTCTTTCACCGGCTTCTCCGGTCTTTTAACCGGCTGGGCCAGACCGTTTTGCACTGCGGTGCGGACCACCAGTTTCCGAAGTTCCTCGTAACCTACGTGGTATCGCCCGGCCACCGCCTCTATGTAGTTATTCCGCTCAATGTCTTCCTCAAACTCTCCCAGTCTTCGGGCCACTTCCTTCAGGAAATCCGTCTTCCCTTCCGGCGATGTCAGATCGTAGTCCCGCTCCAGCACTTCCACTCCGAATAGGAATCCGTTCCTGGCCTCCCGGATCCGGTCTTCGAAGGCTTCCTTCCCCAGGTTCTTGATAAACTCATCCGGGTCTTTGTAGGGCTCCATGCGGATCACCTTCGCGCTGATCCCCGCCTCCCGCAGGATGGGAATGGCCCGCAGGGCCGCCTTCGTCCCTGCCTCGTCGCTGTCGTAAGTCAGATAGACCTCCTTCACATACCGCTTGATCAGGGAGGCATGTCCCTGAGTCAGGGCTGTGCCAAGGGAGGCCACCGCATTGGTGAATCCGGCCTGATGAAGAGAGATCACATCCATATATCCTTCGCACAGAAGGAAGTAAGATTTCCTGGAACTCCTGGCCCGGTTAAGGCCGTAGAGATTCCGGCTCTTGTCGAAGATCATGGTCTCCGGGGAATTTAAGTATTTAGGTTTCCCGTCCCCCATGACCCGGCCGCCGAACCCGATCACCCGGCTGTTGGCGTCCATGATAGGGAACATGACCCGGTTCCAGAACTTATCGTGGGCCCCATGCTTCTCATCCACGGTGATCAGCCCCGCTTTGGCAATCATATCGTCCTGATACCCCTGCCCTTTCAGGTAACGGTAGAGGTCGTCGCTGTATTTATTGGCATAGCCAAGGCCGAACGCCCGGATGGTGTCGTCCCCCAGCTGTCTTCCCTTCAGATAGGCCAGGGCCCTTTCGCCCTGACGCTCTTTCAGCTGAATATAGAAATACCTGGCCGCCGCCTTGTTGATCTCCAGAAGGATGGCCTTCGTATCCGCCCGCTCCCGGGCTTCTTTCGACAACTCCTGCCGGGGCAGCTCCACGCCGGCCCGGTCCGCCAGATACTTCAGCGCCTCCAGGAAGGAATAGTTCTCATATTCCATGAGAAATGTGAACACATTCCCCCCTGCCCCGCAGCCGAAACAATAATACATCTGCTTCTGCCTGCTCACGGAGAAGGAAGGGGACTTCTCATTGTGGAAGGGGCACAGTCCGAAATAGGAACTTCCTTTCTTCTGCAGCTTCACATAGCTGGAGATCACGTCTACGATATCATTTTTTGATCTTACTTCTTCAATCAGTTCATCGGAGTAATACATCTTCCGCTTCCTTATCTGTTAAAATAGCCCTCACTTATAATATTCGACAAAACGACCCGATTTCCTTTAAAATTTCCAGGATTCCGGAACAAAATATTCTTCAAACTTCTTCACCGCATATGTATCTGTCATTCCCGCGATATAATCGCAGACGATCTGCTCTTCTTTTGTCCCCTTTTCTTCCAGCATCTCCAGAAACTGGGATGGCAGAAGATCCAGGTGTTCCATGTAGAACTGATACAGGTTGGTGATCATATTGATGGCTTTCTTCTCCTCCCCTTTTGCCTTTGGATTTTTATACACATTTTCAAAAAGGAATCCCCGAAGTCCCATGGTGGCCTCGTATACCTCCGGCGACATCTGGATCTTCGGCTTCTCCATACTGTTGATGATCACGTTGTGGACCATGGTGTCCAGCCGGATCTTGGTGGAAGTTCCCAGGATATCCGTATATTTCCTGGGAATATCCGACTCCTTAAGGATCCCGCCCCGGATGGCATCGTCGATGTCGTGGTTGATATAGGCGATCTTATCGGAGAGCCGCACGATCTCGCCTTCCAGCGTATGGGGATCTCCGGAAGACTTGTGGTTTTTGATCCCGTCCAGCACCTCCCAGGTCAGGTTCAGTCCCTCCCCCTGCTTCTCCAGGCACTCTACCACCCGCACACTCTGGAGATTGTGCTGGAACCCGGAGGGATTCAGCCGGTTCAGTGCGAATTCTCCGGCGTGGCCAAAGGGCGTATGCCCCAGATCATGCCCCAGGGCAATGGCCTCCACCAGATCTTCATTCAGCCGCAGGGCCTTGGCAATGGTCCTGGCGTTCTGGGACACCTCCAGGGTATGGGTCAGCCTGGTCCGGTAATGATCCCCTTTGGGCAGCAGGAAAACCTGGGTCTTCTGCTTCAGACGCCGGAACGCCTTACAATGCAGGATCCGGTCCCGGTCCCGCTGGAATACCGGCCGGATGTCGCATTCCTTCTCCGGTATCTTCCGGCCTTTTGACTCTCTGCTTTTTGCCGCGTATTGACTTAAATACTCTTCTTCCCTGTTCTCCAGTTGCTCTCGGATCGTCATATTCCACTCACCCTCCTGATCATGTTCTCCTTGTGTCTCTTCTATTTCCCGGTCCCGTCTTCCTCACGGATCCTTGCTTCAATGGCATCGCACACCGTCTCCAGGACCTTGATCCTGGCGTAATACTTGCAGTTGCCCTCCACTACGATCCAGGGAGCGTTGGGTGTGGAAGTCCGAAGCAGCATCTCGTTGACCGCTTCCTCGTACTGGTCCCACTTCGCCCGGTTCCGCCAGTCCTCATCCGTGATCTTCCAGCGTTTCTCCGGGTTTTCTTCCCGGTCACGGAACCTTCGCTCCTGTTCATCCTTATCGATCTGCATCCAGAACTTCAGCACAATGGCCCCTGCGTCTGTCAGGTCCCGTTCCATATCGTTGATCTCCTTGTAGGCTCTCTGCCACTCACTTCTGGTGCAGAACCCTTCGATCCGCTCCACCATCACCCGGCCGTACCAGGTCCGGTCGAAGATGGTCACATGGCCGGCCTTGGGCATGTCTGTCCAGAACCGCCACAGATAATGATGGGCTCTCTCTATGTCGTTGGGGGAAGCTGTGGGATGCACCACATAGCCTCTGGGATCCATCTTCTGGGTCAGCCGCTTGATGGCCCCTCCTTTTCCTCCCGCATCCCAGCCCTCGAATCCCAGCACCACCGGGATCCGCCTGCGGTACAGCTCCCCGTGGAGCTTCTGGATCTTCTTCTGCAGCTTTTTAAGCCGCTCCTTATATTCTTCCTTTGTATAGGACAGGGTCAGATCCGCCCTGGAAAGGATGGTCTCCTCCATGGGCTTTCCAGAAGCTTCTTCCGCAAGAACAGTCTCTTTTTGGGGTTCTTCGCTCTTGGCCTGCTGCTGCCGTACAGCTTCCACCTTCTCCTCCAGAATCTGCGCCACTGTCTCGTAGATCTTGACCGTAGCGAACCGGCGGTCCACCGCCTCTACTAGGTTCCAGGGCGCATGGCGGGTATCTGTCCGGGAGAGCATCTCCTCGTTCATGGCCTGATATTTTTCGAAATTCTTGTTCCGCTTCCGATCCCCTTTGGTTACCCGCCAGGCGGTCTCCTGGGAATCAAGCAGCTTGTCAAACCGCTTTTTCTGCTCTTCCTGATCAATAGCCAGGAAGAATTTGACCAGCACCATCCCGTCTGCCGTCAGCTGTTCCTCAAAGGACAGGATCGACCGGTATGCCTTCTCCACGTCCTTGTCGCTGATCTTCTTGTCAAACCGGTCGATCAGCACCTTCCGGTACCAGCTGCTGTCGTAGATGGCGATCCGTCCTCTGGCGGGCATCTTCATCCAGAACCGCCACAGGAAGGGATGCATCTTCTCCTCCCTGGTCTCCTTCTTCACCGCGTAGACTTCGAACCCTCTGGGGTCCAGCGCCTGGATCAGCTCTCCGATCTGCAGACCCTTCCCCGCCGCGTCGTATCCCTCGAAAGCGATCATCACCGGGATGCCCAGCTCCTTGCAGGCCCGCTGCAGCTTCCCAAGCTTTGGCGCCAGCTTCTCCATCCGCTCCTTGTACTCCTTTTTATCCAGCTTCTTTGTCAGATCCAGTTTTTCCAGCATATGCCCCTCTCCTTTCTCAGACTTTTTCCGGTAAAATATGCCTATATTATAACATATCAGGCGGAAGCTATGCAGAAATATAAAAGAAAAGGACCGGGAATTTTGCGTTTCTCGATCCTTTTCTTCCTGTTCTTACTTCTGTCTTGCCTTGATATATTCCGCCACTTTCTTCACATCCAGTGTGTTCTCGGTCATGCCGATCTTGGTGGCGATCCGTACCAGCGCCGGCTGTTTGAGCATAGCCTGCTCCATGATATCCTTCTGGAAGAACACGTCCTCCGTCCGTCCGTCAGCCAGCACCTTTTTCTTGCACATAACGATGACTCTTTCGTAATTATCAGCCACAAACTCCATATCGTGGGTGATGGTCACGATGGCCTTGCCCCGTCCAGTCAGGATCTTGTTCAGCTCTGAGAGCCGGTCCAGTCCGTCCAGGTCCTGCCCTGCCGTAGGTTCGTCGAAGATCATCACGTCACAGTCACTGGCGATGACTGAGGCGATGGTCACGAATTTCCGGATGGACAGCGGCAGATCGTAAGGATTGGTCTCCAGGTACTTATCCATCCCGGTAAGCGCCGCCGCATCCTTGATCCTGCGCTCCGTCTCCTCCATATCGATCTTCATCTTCTTAAGTCCATACTCGATCTCCGCGTACACCGTTGAGTTGAAGATCTGGTCGTCCGGATTCTGGAACACATATCCCACCCGTCTTGCCATTTGGGCTGTGGTATAGTTCTTTGTAGATTCTCCGTCGATCAGCACGTCGCCGGAACAGGGCTTGGTCAGGCCGTTAAGCATTTTCACAGTGGTGGTCTTTCCCGCGCCGTTCTGTCCTACGATCGCAATGTTCTCTCCTGCTTCAATGGAAAAGCTTACGTCATCGACGGCCCGATAGCCATTGGGATATTCGAATGAAATATTTTTTACTTCTACTAATGCCATCTTCTCTCCGTCCTTTCTCTTAGTTTTCCATTGCCGCCTGGATGGTGCGGACTGTTTCTTCTACCGTGACCGGAACATCCGGAAGCTTTACGCCCTCTTCCATCAGATCCAGGGCGATCCGGGTACTCTGGGGAAGCCGGGTATGGTACTTCAGGCAGTCCGGATGGGAGAATACCTCCTTGGGCGTTCCTTCCATGACCACTTTTCCCTCATCCAGCACGATCACCTGGTCTGCATATTCCGCGATCTGCTCCATCTTGTGCTCTACCAGCACGATAGTCTTGCCCATACTCTTCATCAGCTTGATGATCTCAAATACATCGTCGGTACTCTGGGGATCCAGCTGAGAGGTAGGTTCATCGATCACCAGTACGTCCTGATCCATGACCAGGATGGCTGCCAGCGCAACTCTCTGCTGCTGCCCGCCGGACAGCTGATAAGGATCTCTGTCCCGGAATTCCTGGATCTTGGTCAGCTCCATGATCTTCTCGATCCGCTCCCGGATCTCATCTGGCTCCACGCCCATATTTTCCAGGCCGTATGCCAGCTCCTCATACACAGTGCTGGCGATCCCGCTGATCTGGGTAAATGGATTCTGGAATACGAATCCGATCTCCAGGGCGTTCCTGCCGTCCTCGTCTTCTTTTACATCTCTCCCGTTGACCAGCACCTCCCCGGAGATCTCCCCCTTATAGAACTTGGGGACAAATCCACGGATGGCGTTGCAAAGCGTGGTCTTTCCACTTCCGTTGGCGCCTACCAGGGCGCACAGCTGTCCTTTCTTCACCGTCATAGACACGTCGTGCAGCACGTCATTTTCGGAGGTTGGATACCGGTATGTTAAATTCTTTATCTGAATACTATCCATAATGCAATCTTCCCTCCAATCGCCAATACTACCGCCGCGATCATCAGTCCGCGGATGATCCGGTCTGTCTGAGTGTCTTCTACTACTTTCAGAGTTGTCTTCTTACAGGGTACGGAAAATGCCCTTGCCTCCAGCGTGATCGCCCGCTCTTCCGCGCTGACCAGCGAATTGAGGATCAGCGGTCCCACGGACGGGAAGAAGGCTTTCGCCCGCACGATCATATTGCTGTCTGTCTCGATCCCCCTGGATTTCTGCGCTTCCAGGATGGCGTTCATCTTCTTGGACATCTGGGGGATGATGTTGGTGGTGGAAACCAGGATATAGGTAGCGGAGGGAGACATCCCTCTCTTCTCCAGCATCACCATCAGCCGCTTGATGTCGATCAGCTTGCCGCCAAGCAGGATCGCGGAACCGATCCCCATGATCCGGGAACACAGCACAATGGCTTTCTGCACACTCTCCATCTTGATCGACAGTACCCAGAAGCTCCACAGGACTTCTTCTCCCGGAATAAACAGGGACTGAAGGATAAAGCAGATCACACAGATCAGTACAATGGATTTCAGCCACAGCTTTACGAAGGACACGCCTTCACCTGCGCTCGCCGCGATCAGGATCATGACCGCCACCGCAGCCAGCGTCACGCGGTAATCAAAGATGGCAGAAATCACGGCCAGCGCGATTACCAGATACAGGATCGTCAATGGATTCAGGGCCTTGACCCCTTTCTGCCTTTCATTCATATTCATTTCTCCTCTATCAATACACGTTCAGATACTCTTATTTGTCTGCTTCTTTCTTCTCTTTTCTGGCGTTGATAAATACAGAGCCATTGGAGAATTTATACAGATACCGGTCGGACATTCCCCGGATCACCAGGTAAGGAACCAGAAGGGAGATGAATTTGTCCGGAACCTCTGAGATAAAGTTTCCGATCACCTGTGCCGGCCAGAAGGGGATTCCTGCTGACATCATGGCACCGATCATAATGGAGTTTCCGCTGGAATCAAATCCGCCAAAGAATACGTAGGAGATGATCACACTCATGATCACTGCCAGAACCGCTACCAGGATGGCGGAAACTACGAATTTTCCAAAGCTTGTAAACATTTTCTTTCTCGCCAGGATACCTGCCAGGATGGCTGTCGCGCATGCGGAAAGGGCAAACGGGAACAGTGACGGGTCTGCGATGGAGTTGATGGCGATACTTAAAAGTCCGGTGATACCGCCTACCCACGGGCCAGCCAGGATGGCTACCAGGAAGGTTCCGATGCTGTCCAGGTAAAGTGGCAGCTTCAGGGTCAGTACCAGGTTTCCTACGATGAAGTTGATGGCGATCGCGATGGGGATGATCAGGATCGTGATCAGGTTAAAATCTGCTTTGATGCCTTTCTTTTCGTTACTCATGTTTCATTCCTCTCTTTCGTTTTGGGGTGTTTCTCGTTGCTTTTTCTATATCAGTTCCCTGGCTTCATCCATATACTCCGGGAACAGATAACCAAAGAAGATCTCGAAGAACCGCTTTGTGTCTGCCTTCACAGCCACTTCACAGTTTTTCTTTTTATCCGGATAATACTTGGTCCGGTATACCACCGACATGCCGTCGCACAGGCCGCTGGTCTCTACGTCTACAAAGGCGTCCACCTTCTCTACCACGTTCCGGTCCAGAAGATAGGCGATGGTCAGTACGTCGCACAGCTCACAGCCCAGCTTTTTCTCGATCTCCCAGTGTCCGTCGGCATAGACTCTGGTGATCTTGTGGATAAACCGGGATACCGGTGTATTGATCAGATACAACAGTTCCCGTAAGGTAGGACTTAAGAACACATAGGACGTGGCGTCCAGTCCCACCATGGTCACCCGCTCAAATCCTGCCTGGAAAACGATCTTGGCTGCTTCCGGGTCTGTCCAGAAGTTAAACTCTGCGCAGGGAGACATATTTCCGCCATGCTCCGCGCCTCCCATGATCACTACTTCCTTAACGTTTCTTGCGAATTCCGGGTCTTTTTGCACCGCCTGGGCGATGTTGGTCAGAGGACCGATAGGAACCAGCGTGATCTCGCCTTTTTCCTCCCGAACCTTCCGGATCAGGAAATCTACCGCTGATTCTTCCTTTACCGTTCCCGGTACTTCCTTAAATCCCAGGTTGCCCAGGCCGTCGTCCCCGTGGAACTCTTCACAGTTGTCGTTCTCCCGCATCAGCGGCTTTCCATTTCCCTTGTATACAGGAATATCGCTTCTTCCTGCTACATCCAGGATCCGGAATACATTCTCGGTCACCTGGTCTACGCCCACATTGCCGTTGACTGTGGTGATGGCTGTCACGTCCAGCTCATCCTTTGCCGCCAGTGCCAACAGAAGCGCCAGCGCGTCGTCGATCCCCGGATCGGTGTCAATGATCAGTTTCTGCATAATGCTCCTCCCTTTCTCTTATACCGCTTCCACTTCTTCTCTTGTGGGAATGGAAGTCTGGGCTCCTTTTCTGGTGACTGCGATAGCTGACGCCTTCTGCCCAAAGACGATGGCCTCCTCGCAACTCTTTCCCTGGCTCAGCGCCAGCGCGAACCCGGCGGTAAAACAATCGCCTGCCGCGGTGGTATCCACTGCTTTCACCTTGTTGGCCGGGAAGAATCTGCTCTCCTCTTCCCGCACCAGCAGGCAGCCGTCGCCGCCCAGGCTTACCAGCACGCCTTTGACGCCCTTTGCCAGCATCTGTCTTGCGCCTTCCTCCAGCTCTTCCCGGTTCTTTCGTTCCTGTCCGGTAAGAATGGCAAGCTCCGTCTCATTTGGCTTGATAAAATCAATGCCTTTCCAGAAATGATCCGGGATCCCTTCCACTGCCGGCGCCGGATCTACGATCACCAGCTTTCCAAGGCTCACCGCCAGTTCTTTGACGTATTCCACCACTTCCAGCGGGATCTCCAGCTGCATGATCACGATATCACTCTCTTCGATCAGGCGGCGGTTCTGGTCGATCAGCTCTCTGGTCACAAGGCCGTTGGTCCCGGCGATGATGATAATGGAGTTCTCTCCCTGGCCGTCCACTGTGATAAACGCCTGTCCGGTGGTCTCTCCATCCAGGATCGCCAGCCCGTCTGTTTTCACGCCTACACTCTCCAGATTCTTCTTAAGCGCCATGCCGCAGCTGTCATTTCCAACAGCGCCGATCATCTGCACATCGCCGCCAAGCTTGCCGATGGCATAGGCCTGATTGGCTCCTTTTCCTCCGGGAACCTGGGAAACGCTCTTCCCGGTGATGGTCTCTCCCGGTTTGGGCATAGATGGCGTCTCCACCACACAATCCATATTCAGGCTTCCCACAACTACGATCTTCTTCATCTCTTCTCCCTCCTCTCTTTCTTTTTTTCCATCCTATATATGGTATCTTGCGTAAATTTCTTCTTCATAGATCTCCACCGCTTTCCGGTCCGGAAGCGCCGGCTGAACCCCGTATCTGGTAACGCTCAGTCCGGAGGCATAGACGGCGAAGCCGATGGCATGGATCAGATCCTTTCCTTCGCTTAAGCACACCGCCAGGGCGCTGATAAAGGAATCCGCCCCTCCGGTGGTGTCCACCGCCTCAAATCCAGTCCCCTCAAAATACATGGAGTACTCCTGGTTCCGCAGGTAACATCCCTTCTCCCCCAGGGTGACGATCACATTCTTCACCCCTTTGTCCAGAAGGATCTGCGCCTTCTCTTCCAGGGACATCCGTCCCGGAACGAAAGTGTGCAGTTCATTTTCATTGGGCACAAAATACGCGATGTCTTTGAGCAGTTCTTCCTTGATCTTCTCCACCGCCGAGGGCTTCAGGATCACCTGGGTGTCGTTGCGCCTGCAGAACTTGATGGTATATTCTGCGATGGCCTCCGGGATTTCCAGCGACAACAGGCAATACCGGGCGTTCTGGAACAGGTACCGGCAGCGGTTGATCTGCTCCACGCTCAGGAGCCGGTTGGCCCCCTGGTAAACCACGATGGTGCTCTCCCCGTTCTGGTCTACATCGATATAGGCCTTGCCGCTTGGCACCGATTCATGGATCAGAACGCCGTCCATGTGCACATGGTTTTCCAGAAGGTTGCTGTAAAGCTGCTTGCCCTCCAGGTCATTGCCCACACAGCCCACCATGTAGACCCGGCCACCCAGCTTCCCGGCGCCTACCGCCTGGTTTCCGCCTTTTCCTCCCGGGAAGGTATAGACCTTCTCCGCAAGCTGAGTCTCGCCTTTAAGCGGGATCCGGGAAACCTCGATGGTGATATCCATGTTCATGCTTCCCACTACCACGATCCGCTCTCCCTCTGTCTCTCCGGGGGATCCGTTGACACTTCCCCGGTCTATGACAGCGGGCGGGAATTTGCGCATCACTTCGATCTCCTTCTCTCCCTGGATCATCTTCACCAGGGAAAAGACTGCCTCCCGGCTTGTCTCCTCTGCCGGGAGCCGGATCGCCGTGATCCCGTCCCCCAGGATCTCCATCCATTTTCCGTCTCCGATGGAGATCATGGAAATGGAATCCGGAAGGGAGATCTGCAGCCGCTCAATGGTTTTGTAGAAGCAGCCGGCGATCTCCGGGGAACCGCAGATTACTGCTGAGACCTTTTCTCCCAGGCACTGCTGGATCCCGTATTTCTCTATATCCTCCAGGCATTTCCCCTCGTAAGACCAAAGAGGCTGGACCGCCAGATTGGCTTCCCGCATGGCCAGGCGATATCCGTCCTGGATCGTCCGGTCCTTCTTAAGCGTCACGCAGGCGATCTTCTCATGTCCTTCCCTCATCAGCCGTTCTGCCGCCAGGCGTCCCGCTTCAGAAAGGCGGTAATAAAAAGTGGCCTTCTGCCGCTCGTCAAACTCTTTCGTCTGACACAGATAAACCGTCGCATCCTCAAGCTTCCGGGTATTGACAAGCTTTTCCGAATCCAGGATAAGGCCGGCCACCTTCTTTTTCTGCATGTCGTTGACACATTCCTGCATCTCCTCCAGGCTTTCCGCAAATTGTACCAGAAGCCCGTACCCCTTCTCCGAGGCCGCCTTCTGCGCGCTGTGGATGATCCTGTCTCCTTCCCTGTTATCTTTCTTTAACACCAGGCCGATCAGGTGGCTTTTTAAGCCCTCCTTCTCCCGGAACTTCAGATAAGGAATGTACTGCTCTTCCTCGATCACCTTCAGAACCCGCTGCTTTGTCTTCTCACTGATGTCTTTGTCTTTTCCGTTCATAACCTTGGATACTGTGGAGACAGATACCCCTGCAAGTTTGGCAATATCATGTATGTTCACCAGCACATCCCCTTTCTCTCTTTGAATTTTCTAAATCTTAGCATTTTGTGCAATTTAATTCAATATTTCTACGAAACGAAACTATTTTCCGATATTGTGCATAATTTTAACGTTTTACTAAACTGTTTTCGCCGATTCATTTTTTATAGAAATGCCGAAAGAAAAATTGCCTTCCAGGGTAAGAAGGCAAAATAATATTTTTTTGTTGACATTTCCCGCCTGATATAGTAACATACCTTTTGGACGATTTAATCGCCGTGCGGAAGTGTCGGAACTGGCAGACGAGCAAGACTAAGGATCTTGTGACATTCGTGTCGTGTGGGTTCAAGTCCCATCTTCCGCATTTTTCTTTTTCCCTTGGAATGGAAACAGTTCCATTCTCAAGGGTTTTCTATTATCCCTATGCGTCAATGATCTGACAAAATTTCTACAACAACCATATAACACAATAATATACTTACCAGGGAAGCTGGAGAGGCGTGCAGTCATCCGTTCTTATCCTGTAGAAAGGATGAGTGCCTATGAGTACATATGAAGAATTCATGGTTACTTTAACCGTGGCAATGCTCATTATAGCAATTCTGAATTATAGAAAATAAGCAAGCCGCCTTGTCTCTTGGCCGAGTAGGCAGCTTGCTTTTTTGTAACTGTTAACTTTGCGCCAGAGCGGATAGGCTTCATCTATCTTCCGGCTTTCCTGTTAAATATATTATAACAAATAGCTTCTAAATGTCAATTATATCCATTTATCATCTACAGTCTCGCCACGCCGCTGTCTCTTGCCGCCTGGGCCACAGCCTTGGCAACCGCTGCTCCCACGCCTGGCTCAAAGGCCGCCGGGATGATGTGATCCGCGTTCAGCTTATCGTCCGGGATCATGGCCGCCAGCGCCTCTGCTGCCGCGATCTTCATTTCATCATTGATATCGCTTGCCCGCACGTCGAAAGCGCCACGGAAGATTCCCGGGAAGGCCAGCACATTGTTGACCTGGTTGGGGAAATCGCTCCGTCCGGTGGCGATCACCGCCACATTTCCCGCCTTCTTTGCCTCATCCGGGAAGATCTCCGGTGTAGGATTGGCACAGGCAAAGATGACGGCGTCTTTGTTCATGGTCTTCACCATATCCACGGTCAGTGCGCCGGGCGCGCTGACTCCGATAAATACATCTGCGCCCTTTACCGCTTCCGCCAGGCTGCCGGTTCTCTTATCCCGGTTGGTGATCTTAGCCATCTCTTCCTTAATCGGGTTCATACCTTTCTCTCTTCCCTCATAGATGATCCCGGTGCGGTCGCAGAGACGGATCTCTTTCACACCAGCGGAAAGAAGCAGCTTGGAGATAGCGATAGCCGCTGCTCCCGCACCGTTCACCGCGATCTCGATGTCCTCCATCTTCTTGCCGATCAACTTCAGGGCGTTCTTAAGGCCCGCAAGGGTTACCACTGCCGTTCCGTGCTGGTCATCATGGAAGATCGGAATATCACAGCGCTCCTTCAGCTTCTTCTCGATCTCAAAGCAGCGGGGCGCGGCGATGTCTTCCAGGTTTACGCCGCCGAAGCTTCCGGACACCTGATAGATGGTCTCCACGATGGTGTCCACATCCTGGCTCTTGATGCACATCGGGAAGGCGTCCACATCGCCAAAGGCCTTAAAGAGCACGCATTTTCCTTCCATAACCGGCATTCCGGCCTCCGGTCCGATGTTTCCAAGGCCAAGGACCGCGGAACCGTCGGTTACCACCAGGCACAGGTTGTGCCGGCGGGTCAGCTCATAACTTTTGGAAATATCTTTCTGGATCTCCAGACAAGGCTGGGCGACTCCAGGGGTATATGCCAGGGAAAGGTCGTCCTTTGTCTCCACCGGCACCGTTGCGTTCACTTCGATTTTTCCCTTCCACTCTCCGTGCAGGCGAAGGGATTCTTTTGCGTAATCCATGATGATTCCTCCTTTGATTGTCACGTTCTGTTTCTTATTCTATTGCATTTGGTTCTACTTTTCAATTTCTACTTTTTATTTTTCAGGATCTCTTTGCGGATATAGCGAAAAGTCTCCTCTTCTCCCTTTTCCGCCAGCATCTCCAGCAAATGTCTCAATAGCGCCGCCGTCTCGGGATGGATCATCTTCCCCAGCTTCTCCGCACCCTGCTCGTAGTATTTCAGGGGATGGCTGACAGTGTAGCGGTCGCCCATATAGGTTTTGGAAGCCGCCACCCGGTCCATGAACATCTCCACTGCGTACCGGATGGGCATCTTCTGCCCCACGATCCCTTCCCCGGGATCCACACTGTAATCCAGCCAATATTCATAGTGATGCTTGTTCCTGCCCTTGTGATGGAGCCAGGCCGTGGAGTAGCCGGTGGCTTCCCGCTCCGCATTGTTAGGGCTTCGGTTCCCCTGGTAGTAGCGGCAGCCCACCAGGAATTCTGTGGGCGTATATTTGGACATATCATGAAGGAGGCCCTGTTTATACAGGCCCACCTTAAAACAATGCTTCATTACCAGCCACTTATGATGATTGATGGTCCACAAATGTTCCAACGCTTTCATGCTTGTCTCCTCGTTCCTTTATGATCTACAGGCACAGCCCGATCCCATACAGGATCAGCAGATGCACCGGATAGAAGAGATAGAAGAAATACTTCATCTTTCTTCCCTGTTTCCCGCGATACAATCCGATGGGCACACTGGCCAGCACTCCCAGATACTGGATCCCCGGCTGCCACAGGAAGTTCCACAGCCCGCCCATGCATAGCCGGCCATAAAATGACTCCCGGAATCTCCCGTAGATCACTGGGAGCAGCACTCCTAAGAATCCATAATCCACTCCTGCCCACTCTCCGATCATAAACCCGCACACCAGAACTATCACCTGCCCTGCCGGCTCATGGCTCCGTCCCAGAAGTTCCAGCACTGCAAGGCTAATCCCCAGGGTAAAGAACACGTTCTGGCTGCCAAACTCAAGCCAGGTCCCCTGGAAGGCCAGGTCATAGGGAATCTCTGAGATCAGGGCAAAAAACCACAGCCGCAGCAGATACCGCTTTACATCATGAGTATGGTAGTACCCTTCTGCCAGAAGAAAGGCGAAGATGGGAAAGGCAAGCCTCCCGATCCCGCGCATCCACATGGCCTCCGGGAACAACAGCGCTCCTGTGTGATCCACCGCCATAGAAAAGATGGCGATCCATTTCAGCTGAAAAGAAGTAAGTTCCATCCGGTTACTTCCCGGCCAGGATCAGGATGGTCCTGGCTTTCACTTCTATCTGCCTCTGCTGCTTCAACTGCCGGGGCGTCTCCAGCACTCCCTCGTCTGTAGAAGCGATCACATGCCACGTTTTCCCCTTTGGAAGGGCCGGCAGGGCAAACTTATGCTCCAGCCAGTGCATGTTATAGGCGATAAAACAATCGTCGCCCCCTGCCACCGCGCCGCTGTAATAAACTCCCAGCTGCCTGCTGGACACTTCTTTGGGCGCCTGCCAGGCATTCTCCCCGTGATAGGACACATCCGGCACCCCGCAGCGGGTCTGGTCCAGTCCCAGCATCTCCCGGGCCGGACACAGCACCGGATACTCTTTGCGCAGCCGGATCAGATCCTTCACGAAGCCGCAGAACCTCTCTTCCTTTTCCAGTTTCCGCCAGTTCAGCCATCCGGTAGGATTGTCCTGGCAGTATACATTGTTATTTCCCTTCTGGGAATTGGCAAACTCATCTCCTGCCAGCAGGCAGGGAGTTCCCTGGGCAGTAAGAAGAAGGAAAAGGGCGTTTCTCATCTGCCGCTCCCGCAGCTGCAGCACTTCCTTTTTCCTGGTAGGTCCCTCCGCCCCGCAGTTCCAGCTGTAATTATAATCCGGTCCATCTGTATTGTTCTCCCCGTTTGCCTCGTTATGCTTCCCATCGTAGGAAACCAGGTCATTGAGGGTAAATCCGGTATGGCCGGTGATAGTATTGCATACGCCTTCCTTCGAGATATGGCGCAGCCAGTAGATCACACTGTCCACCATTCCTTCGTCCCCCTTCAGGAACCGGCGCATGGTGTTCATAAACTCCATATCATGCTGCAGGATCTTGGTCTTCCTAAGCAGCGGATCCTGCCGGATACTGTCCATGGGCGCTGTCAGCGGGTTCAGGATAAATCCGTCTATATGATATTCCATCCGGTAATAGCGCAGGCATTCTTCCACAAGGAATCCAGCCACTCCTTCTGTGAACGGCATCTCCAATACGATCTCGATCCCCTGGCTGTGGCAGGCCTTTACCAGATCCTTCAACGACCGGGCTCCGTCTCCCTGGGCAGAATAAGCGCTTTTTGGCGCGAACCAATATGCCGGCCCATATCCCCAGTAGTTCTGGTAACGTCCCTGCTCTTCAAACTCATAGACCGGCATACACTGGATCTGATTGATCCCCAGCTTCTTCAGATAGGGAAGCTTCTCTACGATCCCTTCAAACATTCCCTTATTCTTCACCCGGGAATAAGGATCCCTGGTGAAGCCCCTCACATGAAGACTGTACGCCACCACCTGATGATCCGGAATCTCCAGAGGCACATCCCCTTCCCAGTCATAATCTCTCTTTTCAATAACTCCACGGACCTGATGCTTCTGAACATCCCGCTCTTCTCCCCAGGCTCCCCGTCCTGCCAGAGCCCTGGCACGTGGGTCCACAAAAATCTCGCCTCCCACCTGGTAATTATATTCCCGGCAGTCCTTCTCCAGATCCTCCAATGCCAGATACCGCACTTCACCAAAAATCTCTTCCATAGGATACTCCAGGCAGGGCTTTTCTTCCCCTGTCCGGTAGAGCAGAAGGCTACAGGGCTTCCCCTCCGGCACTGCCACGGAGAAATTAATCTTCTCTCCCTCGCCGCTTGCTCCAAGCGGCAGTGGTTTCCCCTCTGTTTTCTTCATATAGTTCCCCTTTCCTGCGGCTACTGCCATCCGTCCGTTCCGTACATGTCTACATTTTCCGCATTTATCATGAAGACTTCCTCATAAGTCTCCCTCTCAAAAGGCTCGCCTTTCAGCATCTTCAGCACCAGTTCCGCCGCGGATTTCCCCATATTGATGGGGGACTGGGCCGCCGTCCCCGCAATCTGATTGCCTGTTTTCTTCAACTCTTTCTTAATGTCCGGGGAACCGTCCACGCCATAGATGATCACATCATCCATCTCCGCCAGATTAACCGCTGTCTTGGCTCCCACCGCCATCTGATCATTGCCGCACATGATCGCCGTAAGATCCGGATGCTCCGCCAGGATCGTCTGCGCTTCCTCAAGCGCCCGCTCAAACTGACCGCCAGTATCTGCCCGGGCCACCACCTCAAAGCCATTCTCGGCGTCGGCAATGGTCTCCTCAAACCCGGTGATCCGGTCATTGACAGAATTCTGAGTAGGGCACTCCAGGATAGCGATCTTCCCGCCCTCCGGCTGTTTCTCCATCAGGTCCTCCCCGCAGAGCTGACCGGCAGTATAATTATCCGATCCAATATAAGCGTCCACATAATCCATTTCTTTCACCTGGGCGTCTACATTAAGGATCATAATATCCGCATCCTGCAAAGCCTGCAGGGACGGAGTGATCTTCTCCCAGTTCACCGGCGTCAGAAGAATGGCGTCAATCCCCTCATCGATCATCTCCTGGATCTGAACCGCCTGTAGATCCGGATCCGTCCCCGGATCTTTGGTGATCACCTGGCACCCTTCTGTTTCCAGGATTTCCCTGGCTGCGCTCTCCAATGTAATAAAATATGGATTCTCCATATCAATGGCGGAAAAACCGATTACAAAGTCTTCTTTCTCCGCCTCTTCTTCCCCGTCTTCTTCCTCCGGCTCTGTCACGGCATTGTCCTCCGGCGTGCCTACATCCTGCTTGCAGGCTGATATTCCCAAGGTACAGATCAAAACCAGCATCATCAGTATCTGTATGCCTCTTCTTTTCATTATCCAGATCCTCCTTATGCGTGCCTGTGCACATACAATTATATTTTACAACATTTTTAGCCTTTTGACTACTGCATCCTTGCTTTTTGTCTCTGCCTCTGGTACAGTTAGAGTATCTTTAGCAAAAGGAGAAAGATGATATGGGTGCACAAAACACAAACCTGGAAGAAGATGTGATCACCGTAACTCTCACACTGGATAACGATGAGGTGGTAGAATGTGCCGTCCTCACCACTTATGAAGCCGGCGGCAACGAATACATCGCCCTGCTTCCCATGGACGAGGCCGGAGAGGAGGCCACCGGGGATGTCTATCTCTACCGTTACCGGGAAGTAGACGGCGAGCCAACCCTGGAAAATATCGACGACGATGAAGAATATGAGATCGCCGCCGATGCCTTCGATGAATGGATGGATGAACAGGAATTCGAAGAATTACCGGACATGGAATAATTCACCCACAAAGCGGGAGGGACTTGCGTCCTTCCCGTTTTTTTCACGGACATAACTGACAAAAAGCCGCTTTTTCGCCCGGGTCATGGCCACGTAGAACAGGCGGCGTTCCTCCTCCACCTCCTCTTCCAGCTTCGCCTTCTTATAGGGGACCACCCCTTCATTGGCCCGGATGATGAACACCGTGTCAAACTCCAGCCCCTTGGCCCCGTGCATGGTAAGGAGGGACACTCCTGTCCCGGGAGCGCTCTGCCGGCTTGTCCCGGACTTTTTCCGTTCCTCCACGTGCGCAAGCCACTCAGGGATGGTGCGGCAGCCTTTGGACAGTTCCTGGACCTCGTCTAGGACTTCCGCCCATTTCTTCCAGTCTGTCTGCCGGTACTCCCCGTAGCCTTTCAGGAATTCATCATAGCCAATGCTTTTGCGGATATACTGGATAGCCGCGTAGGGCGTCTGCTTTTCCATCATCTTCATATCCCACTCCAGCTGATCGATGCGATCCTGCATCCAGTCCTTGTCACAGTAGAAATTCCGCAGGGACTCATAGGTCACCGGCTCCTCCCGGAGACTGTCTCTTCCGATATAGCGATTGGGACGGTTTGCAATCCGGAGGAAATGCCGCTTCTCCATCTGCCCCTGGGAGAGGGAGAGATAACTTATCAGATCCCTTACCGCGAAATGGGCATAGAGATCCTCCGGCTGCTCCTTCATCACAAAGGTGACCCCCCGGGCGGCCAGAAGCTCTGCCAGTGCCCGGCCTTCCGCCGCCGTGCGGAACAGGACGGCCATCTGGGAGAGGGGTTCCCCTGCCCGGGCAAGCTCCGTTATCTCCCGCAGCACATATCCGCTTTCTTCCACCGGATCCTTTACCTCCTGGATGTGGACTACTTCCCCTTTTCCTCTTTTTGCCCGCAGCTTCTTCACACACCGCTTCTTATTATTCGCGATCACCCGCAGGGCTCCGTCTACGATATAACCTCCGGACCGGTAATTAGTCCCAAGAACGATCCTTTGGGCTTTGGGATAGTCTTTTTCAAATTCCTGCATGATCCCTGGACAGGCTCCCCGGAATCCATAGATGGACTGATCGTCGTCCCCCACTACGAAAAGATTGTCCCGGGGCTTCGCCAGAAGACGCAGCACCTGATACTGCACCTGGTTGATATCCTGGAACTCGTCCACCAGGATATAGGAAAAACGCTGCTGCCACCGCTTCAGGATATCCGGCCGGGTCTGGAACAACCTCAGGCAGTAGAGAAGCATATCTTCGAAATCGATCTTCCCCATCTCTTTCTTCCGCTTTTCATAGCAGTCAAAAACGCTCCGGAACTTTTCCTTTCCGCAGCATTTCGGCTCATATTTCTCCAGTTTTTCCATCCGGTTTTTCACACTGCCGATCTCGCCGGCCAGATCCCGCACCAGGTCTTCTTCCTCCTCCGGCCCTTCTCCCGCTGAAAGTTCTGAGAGGATCTGCAGGAGAAGCCCTTTTTTCTCCTCCCCGGTGAGCAGCCGGATATTCCGGGCTCCATAGGCCCATTTCAGGATCCCGTAATAAAATCCGTGGAAGGTCCCGAAGGTAACGGGATAAGTCCCGTCCCCCATCACCTGGCAGAACCGCTGGCGCATCTCCATAGCGGCATACCGGGTAAAGGTAATGACCAGAATTTCTTCTGGCCTTACCTGATACCTGGTGATCAAATATTCGATTCTTTTTGCGATGGTAAGAGTCTTCCCGGAACCGGGACCGGCGAGGACCATACAGGGTCCGTCCTTGCAGGCGACCGCCTGCTTCTGAGCTTGATTTAACTCCATAGATACCTCTTACTTGCTTAACATCTCGATGCCTTTGCGGATCCGTCGCAGGGACTCCTCCTTGCCCAGGATCTCCATGATCTCCGTGGCGCCTCCCGGCGTGGTCTGCTTGCCGGAGACGGCGGTGCGCACCGGCCACATAACGAATCCGGTCTTCACGCCCTTCTCATCTACATATCCCTTCAGCGTCTCAAACAGAGCGTCGTTGCTGAAATCCTCCTGGGCTTCCAGCCGGGGCAGCAGATCTGTCAGCACCTCCAGAGAGTTCTCCTCGTTGGTCTTCATCTTCTTGTGGCAGTACATGGAAGTGTCATATTCCGGCAGCTGCTCAAAGAAATCGATCTGCTCCGGAATATCCGGGAATACTTCGATCCTTGTCTTCACAAGGGCAGCGATCTTCTTAAGGTCGCAGTCTCTTTTGACCACTTCCTGGATATAAGGTTTCGCCATCTCGTAGAACCGGTCGAAATCCATGGCTTTGAGATACTCTCCGTTCATCCATTTCAGCTTCACGATATCGAAGACTGCCGGAGACTTGCTCATATTCCGGTAGTCGAATTCCTTCACCAGTTCCTCCAGAGAGAAGATCTCCTGGGTTCCGGAGGGGCACCAGCCAAGAAGAGCCACGTAGTTTACCACTGCCTCCGTCACAAATCCCTGGTCGATCAGATCCTCATAGGAAGAATGTCCGCAGCGCTTGGACAGCTTCTTATGATTCTCGTCGGTGATCAGCGGACAGTGCACATAAGTCGGCACGTCCCAGCCGAATGCCTCGTAGATCTTGTTGTACTTGGGCGCGGAGGAAAGATACTCATTGCCCCGGACCACATGGGTGATCCCCATCAGGTGGTCGTCGATCACGTTGGCGAAATTATAGGTGGGATAACCATCGGACTTGATCAGGATCAGGTCCTCCAGCTCCTCGTTGGGAACCGTGATGTCCCCGTAAATATCGTCATGGAAGGTAGTGGTCCCTTCTGTAGGCATATTAAACCGGATCACATAAGGCTTCCCGGCTGCCAGATTGGCCTCCACCTCTTCTTTGCTAAGACCAAGACAGTGCTTGTCATAGACCACGATCTGAGTCCCGTCGTCCGATACCTTGGCCTTCAGGGAATCCAGCCGCTCCTTGTCGCAGAAGCAGTAGTAGGCGTCCCCCTGCTCGATCAGCTGTTTGGCATACTTAAGATACAGACCTGACTCATTGCGTTCACTCTGTACGTAGGGACCTACTCCCCCGTCCTTGTCCGGGCCTTCGTCATGGACAAGTCCCGTCTCCTCCAGGGTGTGGTATATGATCTCCAGCGCCCCTTCCACAAACCGCACCTGGTCCGTATCCTCGATCCGCAGGATGAAATCTCCCCCTGCGTGCTTCGCGATCAGATAAGCGTAAAGCGCAGTCCGCAAATTTCCCACGTGCATCCGCCCGGTGGGACTGGGCGCAAATCTTGTTCTTACTCTTTCCATGGTTACTCTCCTAACTCCTTGATGATATTCTCTAATGTCTCGTCCACTCTCTGGTCAATGACCAGATCCGCGAACCGGTCTGAAAAATGCGGTGTGGAGTGAACCACCACCAGCTTTTCTCCTTCATAGTAGTTCACCAGCTGGGTGCACAGATAGGTGTTCAGGTTGGTTCCCAGAGCGATCAGAAGGTCCGCCTTCTGCACCTCCTCCGCCGCCCGGGTGATCACGCTGTTGTCCACCATCTCGCCAAAGAAGCATACATCCGGCCGGATGGGCGCGTGACAATGCTCGCACAGCGGCACCCGCTTGGATTCCCGGATATACTCTACCGGATACTTCCGCCCGCAGCTGGGACAGTGGTTCTCATAAACGCTTCCGTGCAGGTTGATCACATTCTGACAGCCTGCCCTTCCCGGCAGCCCGTAGATCCTCCTGGTGATCACCGACTGGACCAGGCCTTTTTGCTGCAGCTTCGCCAGATCCACGAAGCCTTTCCCCGGTGGGATATCCAGAGAACTTAAGATCTCATTCCGATAAAACTCGAAGAACTGCTCCTTCCTTGTGGAATAAAAACCACTGGAAAACATCTCTTCCAGGGAAAACCCGTACTTTGCCTCAATGTCATAGGATTCACTCCCGTCCCGGATCGCCGGGTATCCGTTCTCCAGCAGCATCTCATAGCCGCTCAGCACCGTGGTATACCTGCTTTCCTTGAGCATCTGCAGCAGTGTTCTCTCTAACATATCCATCCCTCCCCGCTAAAACTCTCTATGGTTAGACTTATTGTATCATAGATGATTTCCGCTCTCAAGCCTTTCCCCTTCTCTTAAGAGCCTTTCTCTGGCGCCAGTAGCGGGCCTGGAAGAACTCCCTTGGAATGGATACGATCACCACGATGCCCAGCACAATGGCAAAGGCAATCTTCAGCGCCTCCATTCCCCGCTGGCTGGCCAGGGCCATCTGGTTCGTCACCAGATAGTAGGCGGTAAAATATACTCCCGCCCCGGGCACCAGAGGAATGATGCCGGAGATCAGGAAGATGGTGATGGGGCACTTCATCCGTACCGTCAGTATCCTTGAGATCAGCACCACGGCCAACGTCCCGAAGAAGGACGCAAGAGCCGGCGAAAGGTCATAGCCGGAAGTCAGCGCCAGGTAGATCATCCATCCGGCAGTTCCCGTAAGGCCGCAGCACAGGTAGAACCGCTTCGGCACGTTGAACAGCACAGCGAAGGCCACCGTCCCCACGAAAGAACAGATCACATTCATGATAATCTCCTGGATCATATGGCAAACCCTCCTGTCATATTACTGTAAATACTCAGCGTGATACCTACGCCGATGGCAATATAGACGAACACCAAAAGGGCGTCGATCATCCGCACCGTACCGGAGAGGAAATCGCTGTCCGCGATATCACGGATGGCGTTCACAAAGGCCATTCCCGGAACCAGGGGCATGATGGCTCCGCTGATCATTCCCTCCAGCCTTAAGTATCCCAGAAACGGGATCTGCTGCGCCAGCAGCGCCAGCGCCGTGATCACTACGCCGCCCACTAGATTAACGATGATCTTGGACATATGATGACGTTTTGCCGTCAGCACCCAGACATACAGGATACAGCCGATCACAAAGGCAATACTGCTCTCCGCCAGTGAAAATCCAAGGAGAAGGCCAAAACAGGCGCTTCCCGCTCCTGCCGCCAGAATCTGGAAGTAAGGCCGCTTGGGCGGCATCGCATCGATCTCCTTGAGTTTCTTTGCCGCCTCTTCCATGGTCACCCGTCCGGCCGCGATCTCCCGGGACAGATCGTTCACCTCTGCCACGATCCCCAGATGGGCGCTGGACAGAGGGATGTGCTTCACCTTCGTGTAAGCCTCCTCCATCCCGTTTTCCGCGCTGACAAAGATGGCGTGGCTCAACGTGAAGATATCCACCTGGTCCACGTGGAACCGCTGGCAGATCCGTGTGATGGTCTCCTCCACACGGAAGATCTCCGCCCCGTTCTTCAAGAGGATCCTTCCCGCCTCCAGGGCCAGGTCCACCACTTTCTTCACATCCACTTCAGATTCCAGCCGCTTCTTCAGGTACACCATGTCCACCAGACGGATCCCGTCCTCGTAAATGGGCTCCTGATAATGGTCCACAAAGAAGTTCGCCACAATATGAGAATTGACAAACCCGCATTTCTCATAGAATCCGATGGTCTTCCTGCAATTGCCGGTCCCCACGTACATGGTGTCGTAGCTGCCGCTGTAGTGCTCGCAGATAAACCGGATCATCTGCCTGCCATAGCCTTTTCCCTGGCTCTCTGGCTCCGTGGCAATGTTCTTCAGCTCGCACTGGCGGTTCCTGCCCGGCTGTACCACGCACACTGTGCGCACCTCTCCGCCGTCCTCCAGAACGAACATCTCTCCCTTATCCAGATACCGGTCGATCATGTCCTCCTGAGGGTCCGCAAGGAGCAGAAGGTCCAGGTATTGCTTTTTGTTGTCTGTAATCTGTCGAATGTTCATGGCAAAACTCCTGCATTTTCATAATCCAGCCTATTATAACACCTGAAGCAGGAAAATGAAAGAGCTGCCTACAGACTGTTGTGAAGAAGGACAAGAACCGTTTTCAGATCCTCCACGCCCATCTGCCCCGGCGCGGACGCCTTGCCGGCGGCGCCAAAGGTCAGGGCAGATCCAAAGACCTCTCCGCACAGGCGGCTGATCACACCGGTGCCTGCCATGGACATGGTGATAATGGGACGGTCCGCATATTCCATTGCCATCTCTTCTGTGGCGGCAAGCAAGGTAAGCACGTCTTTTTTATTCTGAGGCATAACTGCGATCTTAGGGATGTCCGCGCCCAGATTCTGCATTTTGCGAAGTCTGGATACCAGTTCTTCTTTGGACGGAGTTTTATCAAAATCATGGTTGGAGACCACCACTTTCACGCTGCAGGCATGGGCGGTATCGATCACCTTTTTCACCGCTTCATCTCCGGTAAAAGCCTCGATGTCTACCAGATCCACCAGACCGGTCTTTGCGATCCACTGGTTTAACGCCACATAAACCTCGGTATCGATAGCCTTTTCTCCGCCTTCTTTAGCGGTGCGGAAGGTAAAGAGAATGGGAGTTTCTCCCAGGGCTTCCCGCAGCATTTTTGCCGTCTTTTCCACTTCCTGGAAGTCAAAAACGTCCTGATACCAGTCTGCCCGCCATTCCACAACATCAGTTCCCATGGAAGCAATGGTCCGGGCAGCGGAAAGGATTTCCTCTCTGGTGCTCCCTACGATGGGAACACAGACCTTGGGGATCCCTGCGCCGATTTCAACATTCCTTACTTTCACTGTATTCATAATTGATTCCCTCTTCTTTCTTGTTATCTCGCATTTTTTACAGTGTATCATATCAAAGATCAACAAACAATGCACATGCTATACTGCTCCGCCTAAAGAAGAAGAGCTGCCGCGTTTGTGACGCGGCAGCTCTTCTTTTCTTTCTCTCTTCCTTTTTCCTCAGAACTAGCCGATGTATCCGGCCTTCTTAAGCTCTTCCTCCGCCTTCTCAAGGTTGGCGTCAGATACCCGGATGATAGGTCCGGTACAGCCCATTCCGCTCTCTGCGTAAATGCCGATCTTCCACAGGCATTTTACCGCGTCGTCCAGATCCATAACTTCGATTCCAGGGATCTGGGAAGTTACGATCTCCTTGGGAGGCTCCTTTACATCCTCTTCTGCTGCCGCCGGCTTGGAAGCCGCTTTCACAGAATCCAGGATCTCCTGGAACCCGGCCTTCTTCGCAGCCGCAAACTCTGCCTTGGCCACCTCGAAGACCTTGCCTCTTACCAGCTGCGCCGCGTAGCGGATCGCATTGGCGATCACCGGAGCGCCGGAGGCTCTGGATACGATCATGACAAGCTGCTCATAGCCTTCCCCGATGCCCGGGCCATAGCCGAAGCCGGTAGCCTCATAGCTTCCGCCGGTGTTGGCGGAAGAAAGCATCTTCACCAGGATGTTTCCGGTCAGGGAATCTGTCACCATAATATCCGGTGACGCCTGGAGCACGTCGTTTCCCCTCATCACGCATCCGCCGTCTGCACGGCTGGACTCTGCAAATGTGATATCATAGCCCTGCTCCTGAAGCTGTTTTAACGCCTTCTCTGTCTGACGGGCGCCGTCCACGTTCAGGATTCCCACTGTGGGATGAGCGTTGCCGCAGGCTTTCGCCGCGATCACACCATAGACCGCATTCTTGATCATTCCCTCGATCCGGTCTGTGCTGGAGGTTCCGGTGGTGTTGGCAATATACATTTCCTTGCCGTATCCCGGAGTCACACAGCGTCCCACAGTAGATACGCCGATGGGGAATGGGAAATGCATGGTAACTGCCGCATCGATCTCCTTGTTCTTGAGCATCTCTTCCATCTTGTTGTGGCCTTCCTCATCATTGGCCACTTTCACGGTGGTCACGCCCTCTGCCTCCAGAGTTCCGATATAGTACACATCGATCCCGTCTCTGGCGGCTGCGATGGCGCCTGCCATCGAATTCTCTTCTCCGTGCTCGCTTCCCATTCCGGTGATGGCAATCTTAGGCTTCTTCCCAAAACTTCCGGTCTCCAGACCTTCCGCCATCTGAAGGAATGTTTCCGCGATCATTTTTTCAATCTTATCTGCCATCGTCACCACCCCTTACTCTGCCATCAGGGTCGCAGCAAAATCTTTCATAGCTTTCGCGATCAGTCCCTTTACTTCTTCCTCGGATACACCGGCTGCCGCTTCTTCCTCAGCAGCGGTATTGCCGTGGATCACGAAGGATACACCGTCGAACAGGTTGGTCATACGTCCAAGGAACAGACTTCCCTTTCCGATGATCATCGCGTTCTTGATCTTTCCTTCTTTGATATCCTCGCAGGCAAATCCCACGTAAGGTACGCCAGACGGGATATGTCCCTGTGTGGGAGCCCATCCGGTCAGACCACGCTCCTTGGTGAAGTTGGCCAGTTCTTTCCGGTCTAACTCTCCACGCTTTACAGCCAGGGCCGCGATCATCTTGTAGTTTGCCAGCGGAACATCTCCTGCTCCGGCCGGTTTGGTGATATCCGGATTCTGCATCTCCGGAGAATATTTGTCAATGTCGGTAAGCTTCATTCCAACTCTGTCAAGCGGGTCAGCTACCAGGCTTCCGATTACGTTCTGCGGAGCGGAACCGGTACCAACGCTGTGGCGTCCCAGCATGCCAAGATCGATCTCAGGGCTTACGCCGTCGTTCTCGGAAATGATCACACAGAAGCCGCCCAGGCAGTCCTCCAGGATGGGAAGACCTTTCTTGATGTGATCCTTGCCGTTCATACCAAGTTTCGCGGTACATCCACCTGCTGTAACGGCAACAGTCTTGTAGGCGCCGGATTTTACCAGCGCAGCCGCCTCGATAAGCGCGTGGGTAGGAGCCGCGCAGAATCCTCTTGCGTCGGATCCGCTGGCGCTTACCAGACCTGCAACCTCTGCCGCAGCCTTGGCAAAGTTGCCGCCGCCTCTCTGGTTCATATCCCCGCAGGCTTCCTCTGCACAGTCGATAACGTACTCAACATCCGCCTTGTCGATCCCTGCATTGCGCACGCCGTAGAGAAGGGCCAGCACGCTGGAGGCCTTGCTCATCAGGTTCTCATGCATAACGTGGGAAGACAGGTTTACATCAATATCATGAGCCGGTTTTACACAGCCCACCAGTTTGTTTTCAAAATACAGAGGCTCTGCATGGTCGTCTTTGATCAGCGCCTCGATCTCAGCAAGCTCGTATCCCTCTTCGATCCGCTCTACGATATCGTCGGAAATGATGGGGTTCTTCGCGAACTGATCTTTATATTTCGCTACAAATTCCTTGTCCAGTTTTACAACCTCGAACATATCGCTGGCCTGTACCAGGAACAGGAACTCTTCCTCCGGCATGATCTCGCCGTATTTGCCGTAGCGCTCAGCTCCCTCTTTCTTCTTGTCGTACCAGGGGAACTCTACTTCTGCCAGCTCATCCGGATGTACGTTGCCGATATAGGTCTGATTCGGCCAGTAAGCCACTACATCCTCGTAGGAACGCAGATGCTGCGGAACCTCTTTCAGATATTCAGAATCCGGGTTTACGATCCTCTCTGTAGTCTGGGTCGTCCCGTTGTATAAAACCATATCAGGAGTATGTACTAATACATAGCTTGCTCCTTTAATTACACTGTTCATTGGTTATCCACCTTTCTTCAACTCATTCAATCCCGGGCGGTGTTCCGCCCCGCTTCACAAGAAAGAGGGCATTGCCCCAGTGGGGTACACATGGGATAACGCCCCTCTTTTTGCAGTCTGATTACAGCTGGTCTCTGATCGCCTGCATCTCGGATACGATGTCGTCAACGTCCAGAACCATCTCCATCATACCAACCTGCTCGTCATAAACGTCCTGATCAAACTCATCTTTGATCTCCGGCTCGCATACATGATATACCGTGAGTCCAAGCTGGACCCCAGTCAATGGACCTGCGAAAGTAGGATCGCCAAGTGTTACGGTCTCAGCTGCAAGACCTGCAGCCTCGCCCTCAGCAGCACCAAGAACTACTACCAGGTTCTCTGCGCCGTACTCATCAGCGAATTCTTTTACTCTCTTCTGGTTCTCCAGATCCATTGCGCCTGCGCTCGTTCAGACGAAACATTCCGTAGATGAGAATACCACTTCAGCTCCGGCAGTCTTAACGCACTCAGCGATAGCCGGGCCCGGGATTCCATCACGGTCTCCGATAATTATTGCTTTTTTTCCTTCCAAAATAGCCATAATTATGCCTTTCTCCTTTCTTGTAGTGTCAAACAAGTTTGAAAATCTATGATCGAGAAATCATCTAAAGATTAGATGTATTTCTTAATCATCGCCTCAATGCTCTCTACGGTACAGTCTTCTTTTACAAGCTCTTCTACCTTCTCACCGTCTTTGTAGATCGCCATAACCGGAAGGCCGAGAACCTTCTGAGCGATAGCAAGACGACGTGCCTTGGTGGTGTTCAGGGATGTGAATTTCAGCTTGTCACCGTAGGTGTCAGCGAATTCATGTACCTTCGGCATCAGTGCCTGACAGGGTACGCAGCCGTCTCCGTAGAAGTCTACGAATACATAGCCGTCTGCTTTCAATACTTCTTCCTCAAAATTTGTCTTGTCCAGATCCAACATGGGAATCATCCTCCTTTTTTGAAAATAATAATATATTGCCTGTCGAATAGCAATTATATCTTACGTTCCTACGCACAGCGCACTCAAGAGCCGCTGCTTCGCAGCTTTTGTCCCGCTGCGCGGGACGCTCTTTCGTTCATTGGGCTGGCGCCCAATGCCGCTTGTCAAAAGCTGACCGCCTTACGTGCAAGCACGACGTCTGTCAGCTTCCGCCAACCTAACGCTGTGCTTGTTGCTTTTCTAGAAATAGTCGGACATGCTGCGTTCTACCTGTACGGCTGCGATCGCTCCGTCTGCGGCAGCGGTCACTACCTGACGCAGGCTCTTGATACGAACGTCTCCGGCGGCGTACACGCCCGGAATATTGGTGTGCATATCATCGTCTGTCTTGATGTAGCCTCTCTCGTCCATATCGATGATGCCTTCAAACGGCTTGCTGTTGGGGATGGTTCCGATGAATCCGAATACACCGAACATGCCGTCCTCTTCGTCAGCCTCTACTGTGGTGATCTCGCCGGTCTTGACATTCTTCACCTTCATCCACTGAAGGATGTCGTCTCCGCCTACTTCCTCTACAACGGAATCCCACATAAAGTGAAGCTTTGGATTCTTGAACGCTTTCTCCTGGATGGACTTGGCCGCGCGCAGCTCGTTCCGTCTGTGGATGATGGTTACCTTTCTCGCGAACTTGGTCAGGTACATCGCCTCTTCCACCGCGGAATCGCCGCCGCCTACCACATAAACTTCAAAGTCCTCAAAGAAGTTGGCGTCGCAGGTCGCGCAGTAGGATACTCCCTTGCCAAGGAATTCCGCCTCGCCCTTGCAGCCGATGGGTCTTGCGTGAGCGCCGGTGGCAATGATCACATTTCTTCCCTGGTACTCAGCCTTCTCGCTCTTCAGTACCTTTACATCGCCATTCAGCTCTACTTCTTTGATCGTATCGGAGACACGCTCAGCGCCAAACTTGGCAGCCTGCTCGGTCATTCTCGCGATCAGGGAAGGTCCTGACTCGCCCTCAACGATCTGTCCGGGATAGTTCTCGATCTCATCCGTGATCGCGATCTGTCCGCCGTCCTGTCCTTTCTCAATGATCAGGACAGAGAGGCGGCTTCTGCCCGCGTACAGTCCTGCCGCCAAACCGGCAGGACCTGCACCCAGGACGATAACATCATAAATCTTGCTCATTTTTCTGTCTCGTCTCCTTTTTCTAAAGTTCTGTGTATACACCAAGCCCCTCCAGGAACTTAAGGTATCTGATTACTCGAAGATGGTCTGGTCGTCAACTTCGGTTGTCAGGGCTGTAAGAGCCTTCTCAACGATGTGACGGCGCAGTGCCTTCTCTTCATCTTTATCCAGTGCCGGGTTGCCCAGCGGATGCGGGATCGCGATCGCAGGAACGATTCTGTTGGCGCCAACCGTCATGGAGATCGGCGTTACTGTACAGATATGTACAACCGGAAGTCCAGCTCTCTCGATTTCTTTTACCATCGTTGCACCGCAACGAGTACAGGTACCTCAGGTAGAGGTGAGGATAACTGCGTCAACGCCGTCTGCAACCAGCTTCTTAGCGTACTCTGCCGCGAATGCTTTCGCGGAAGCTACCGCAGTACCGTTTCCAACGGTGGTGTAGAACAGGTGATGGAGTTCTCCGATCACGCCTTCCTTCTCCATATCTCTCAGCACGTCAACCGGAAGTACACGGTCTGCGTCTTCATTAGCGTAAACCGGATCGTATCCGCCGTGAGCGGTCTCATAAGTCTCCTCGGTCAGATCCATCACGCCTGTGATGTCATACTCGCCGTAGTGAGAAGCACTGGAGCTCTCAATGTGATCCGGGTTGCCCTTCGGAACGATACCGCCGGAAGTAACCAGAGCGATCTTGGCATGAGCCAGATCCTTCACTGCCGGATTAGGAGCTACACGGTCGAAATCAGGCATCGGATACTCTGTGGTGAACGGCTTGTCGGCAAGCTTGGCCAGCAGCATCTTCACCGCACGCTTGGATCCTCTCTCCTCCTCGAAGAAGTTTACACGGATTCCGTTGGGGATATATCCCTCTTCACAGGAAGCGCCTACCGGCTCTCCTCTTCCTACCTTCACGGTAAGAGGAGCCAGCTTCTTCACTGCGTCTCTCATGCCCGCCGCGCTGTTCTTGGTGGAAACAATGTAAACCTTATCCTTGAACATATCTGCACCCGGGTTCTCTACATACATACCGGTTACTGCCGGGATCCCCAGCTCTTCCTGAACCGCTGCCGCGATGGTTCCGCAGGCAACGCCGTAACGTCCGGCGTTGAAAGCAGGACCAGCTACGAATACGTCCGGAGCCAGTTCCTTTACCATCTTCAGGATCTCTTCCTTAGCGGTATCCAGGTTCTCGTTGAAATAAGAGTCACCGCAGATGATGGTCGCGATGATCTCCGCATCGTCTTTAAAATTCTGTGTCAGCGCCATACCCGGTCCAACGATCTCGCCTTTGCGGAGCTCTACCGGATAATCTGCCTTCTCTTCTCCACCAATCTGTGCAAAGAACTGATTGATGTAATGTACTACTTTTAACTTAGCCATTTGCTTATCCTCCCTTCCTATCTTGCGCTCAGCTTATTGAAACCAGTCTCGTTTGTGGCACCGGTGAGTACCTGAAGCTCTACTTCCAGAGATCCGTCCTCGCGGAGTGTCTCCTCGCTGGCTCCGGCAATCTTGGTGACATAATCCAGAGTTCCAATTACCTTGTCAAGCTTCGGCAGGATGACTACCTGGTTGGCGTTTCCGCCTGTTACAACCGCGTCTGCCGCAGCATCCGCGTCTGCCAGTGACTGAGATTTGCCGTCGCGTCCGGCATACTCGTCGGTGATGATAACGGTCTTCACGCCCTCCGCCTCGATCTTCTTGCAGTTCATGATCAGGTCGGTATCCGGGTTACCAAATCCTTCCTGAGAAACGATCACGCCGTCCAGATCCAGCATCTTACACAGTTTTGCTGTCCAGTCGGAAGAACGCTGCTTGTCTGCCAGGTATACATTCTCGTTTGTGATGATCTGGCATACAAAGTTGATGGTCTTGCCGTGCTCTTCGAACAGGTCGTGTACCACCGGGTTGTTCTCATGTACGTAGGTCGGGTTCTTATCGCAGGCGGATACACAGTTACCGGAAACGATAGCGCCGTCCATTACCTCTGTGGGGCTTAAAATAGTAGGAACGATTTTCTTCGCGTCAACACCATATACATAGGTGTCGTGAAGAAGTCCCTGGCTCTGCAGCATCTGCACATAGGCAACTCTGGGAAGATCCGGATATTTCTCGAAGCCTTCCTTGATGGTGCAGGTCTCATATACCTTGGTCTCGTCCGGAGTCAGGTCGCGCGCCAGCTCAGCAATGTAGGTGGCAACACGGAAGCCTGCGAATCTTACAGCCTTCTCATAGTCATGCTGTTTAATGTCGTCAACCGGCTCACATACCATAACCAGGTTCAGTGTCTTGGAGAATGGTGTGTAATCAGCTCCAGGACCGGTCATGTCGATGATTCCTTCCTGGAATCCAACGATCTTTCCTGCAGTCACTACTGCCATGCCTTTCAGGGCATAGGTCTTTCCTTCTCCTACTGTGTCAACTTTCGCGATCACGCCCGGGAAGACGCCTCCTCTTCCCTCAACCTTTACACGTGGCTCGATGACATCCTTTACCGGAGTGATTCTTACAGACTCACCTGGCTTCGCGATGTCGAATGATACGCTCTTGATCTTCTCGTCCTCAAGAGCAACGGCTTTCACCGCCTCTTCAGATACATAAAGGATTCCGTCTTCGATCTTGGATTCGGACGCGAACTGAATATCCTTGATGTAAATGTGTCCCATTTCTAATCTCACTTTTGGTTCCCTCCTTCAAAAATTTTGATATTATTGTTTAAAAGCTTCATGCTTCTACAACCGTTTCTTAAGCGTCTGCCGACATAATCCCGCTCTCCAGCAAGGTCCAGTCGATGAGCTGGAAATCCTCCAGCACCTTCCCTTTGTACCGGTCCGATTTAAACTCGAACTTTCCGCAGGCGGCGATGGCGTTCTCGATGATCTCCAGGGACCTTACGTCTACCGCCCCCCTTTCTGCCGCTATCATTACAGATTTATAGGGTGTTTCATTAGGCTTTACACTTCCCGAAAGGGGATGTGACAAAAGCAAATGACCTTCATGGATCTTGTCCCGGACCTCCTTAAGAAGTCCCTCGTAGGAAGTCTCCTTGTAGACAATTCGGTGGGTATCTCCCAGTTTCTTGAGGACCAGCGGATTGTTTGTCATGATCAGATATTCGTCTCGTTCCATCCTTTTCGCCTCTCGAATTTGATTTTAAATAAAAAAGGACGATTTAAACACTGCATGTGTGTAAGTCGTCCTTTTTCTGTCTTTTGCCCTGATAATATAACGTCTGTTCAAAAGTCTTATCATACAGCACAAGATTCAGAATGTGGTCCATTTCCCGATCCTTCTGCCTGAAAGTTTCGCCCTCACCGTTCTTACCGTTGCAGCTTGGGTTTGCCTCTTCGGCGGCCGGTTTTCCCCGCTCTCTCTCGGAAAATATCGTCCCACGATTTAGTTTTATAGACAGAATTTATAGCTCATTTCTCTCTTCTCTATAATAATACCTGATTGTTAATTCATTTGCAACCGCTTAATGAAATTAAAGTCAATTTATGAAAATTGCATAAATTCCGTCAAGGTTTTTGTATGTTTTTGCCAGCGGCCTATACCTGGATCTCTGCCTTTACCCCCAGAAGATCCTTGTTCTCCTCCAGCAGCGGATTTACCACATTTTTCAGGTAAGCTTCCACCTGCACCGCGGAGCGCCCGGTGTATTTCGCCGGGTCCATGGACGCCCTGAGTTCTTCTTCCGTCAGGTTGAACGCCGGATCTGCGGCGATCAGTTCCAGGAGGTTGTTGTCCAGGCCCTTCTCCTTCACGTTCCGGCCTGCTTCCATGGAAAGCTCCCGGATCCGCTCATGCAGCTCCTGCCGGTCGCCGCCTGCCTTCACCGCATCCATCATGATATTCTCGGTAGCCATGAAGGGCAGCTCTGCCATCAGATGCTTCTCGATCACCTTGGGATATACCACCAGACCATCCACTACGTTCAGGCACAGATCCAGGATCCCGTCGATGGCCAGGAATCCTTCCGGCACGCTCAACCGCTTGTTGGCGGAATCGTCCAGAGTCCGCTCAAACCACTGGGTCGCCGAGGTAATGGCCGGATTCAGCGCGTCGATCATCACATACCGGGACAGGGAAGCGATCCGCTCGCTTCGCATGGGGTTGCGCTTATATGCCATGGCGGAAGAACCGATCTGGGTCTTCTCAAAGGGCTCCTCCACTTCTTTCAGATGCTGCAGAAGCCGGATGTCATTGGACATCTTGTGGGCGCTTGCCGCGATTCCCGCCAGTACATTCAGGACCCGGGTGTCCACCTTCCGGGAATAAGTCTGGCCGGAAACCGGATAGCAGGCCTCAAATCCCATCTTCTTCGCGATCATGGGATCGATCTTGTCGATGGTCTCCTGATCCCCTTCAAAAAGCTCCAGGAAGCTGGCCTGGGTTCCGGTGGTCCCCTTGGACCCCAGAAGCTTTAAGCTTCCCTTCACATACTCCAGATCTTCCAGATCCATCAGGAATTCCTGAAGCCAGAGTGTAGCCCGCTTCCCAACGGTGGTAGGCTGGGCAGGCTGAAAATGAGTAAAGGCAAGTGTAGGCTGCGCCTTGTAATCGTCAGCAAACCTGGCAAGCTCGGCGATCACGTTGACAAGCTTCTCCCGCACCAGTCCCAGCGCCTCCGACATAAGGATCATATCTGTATTGTCCCCTACATAACAGGAGGTTGCTCCCAGATGGATGATCCCCTTGGCTTTGGGGCACTGCTGCCCATAGGCGTAGACATGGGACATAACGTCGTGGCGCACCAGCTTCTCCCGCTCCTTCGCCACCTCGTAATTAATATCCTCCGCGTGCTCTTTAAGCTCCGCGATCTGTTCGTCCGTAATCGGAAGCCCCAGCTCCTTCTCCGTCTCCGCAAGGGCGATCCACAGCTTTCTCCAGGTCCGGAACTTCTTGTCCGGGGAGAAGATATACTGCATCTCTTTGCTGGCATACCGCTCAGAAAGCGGACTTTGATATCTGTCGTTACTCATCTTCACATTCTCCTTTTTTCACAACCCTATCATAGTATTGGGGGCAAAAAGCTTTTGCCCCCTCTTTTGTCTCTCATTCTATCAGATTTTTTTGATTTTTGCTACCCTTGTGTAAAACGGGAAAGGAATTGTTTCGTCCGCTCCTCCCTGGGATTCTCCAGCACCTCTTGCGGCGTCCCCTGCTCCAGGATCCGCCCTTCGTCCATGAACAGCACCTGGCTGGATACATCCCTGGCAAATGCCATCTCATGGGTGACAATGATCATGGTAGTCTCCTGATCCGCCAGAGACCGGATGACTTTCAGCACCTCTCCGGTAAGCTCCGGATCCAGGGCCGAAGTGGGCTCGTCAAAGCACAGAATATCCGGCTTCAGGGCAAGCGCCCGGGCAATGGCCACACGCTGGCACTGGCCTCCGGACAGCTGATGGGGATAATTCTCCATCCGGTCCGCCAGGCCCATCTGGCCAAGAAGGACTTTCGCCTCCTCCCGGATCTCCTCATGGATCTCTTTTTTGCGCTCTTTATACCCCGGCTGCTCTTTCGCCAGAAGCTCCTTGGCCAGCATCACATTCTCCAGAGCCGTATACTGAGGGAACAGATTGAAGGACTGGAATACCAGGCCGAAATGAAGCCGCTTCTTGCGGATCGCGGACTCCTGGGTGGTCACCGGGTCCGCCGCGTCAAACAGCGTCTCTCCGCCCACACGGATCACACCTCCGTCCGGACGCTCCAGGAAATTCAGGCACCGCAGCAGCGTGGTCTTGCCGCTTCCCGAAGAACCGATGATGGACAGTACCTGTCCCTTCTCCAGGGAGAAGCTGATATCCTCCAGCACCCGGGTCCTCTCAAAACTTTTATTCAGATGTTCTACTTCCAATATCGCCATCGTTTCCACCTCCTACCTGAAATAATCCAGCTTTTTCTCCAGCCGTCCCAGAAGCACGGTCAGGATCCCGTTGAAGATCAGATAATAAACCGCGGTAAAGAACAACGGCCAGATCACGCCGGCGATCCCCTGGGATCCCTTCAGGAAGGCCTGGCCTGCCCAGATGATCTCCTGCAGGGCAATGATCCTGGCAAGGGAGGTGTCTTTCACCAGAGTGATGATCTCATTGGACATAGGGGGAACGATCCTCTTGATCATCTGAAGCAGAGTGATCTTGAAGAAGATCTGGCTTTTGGTCATGCCAAGCACCAGTCCGGCCTCCTCCTGTCCGTGGGGAACCCCCTGGATCCCGCCCCGGTAGATCTCAGAAAAATAACAGGCATAGTTAAAAATGAAGGCAACAGAAGCCGCCATAAAGCGCCCCGCTTCTCCGCCTCCCCAGATCGGATTGTCCAGCACCAGCCCCGGGAAAAAATAGATAATCAGCAATTGGATCATCAGAGGAGTTCCTCTGATGATCCATACGATGATCCTTGTAAAATAACGCAGTGGCCGGAAGCGGGACATGGATCCAAATGAGATGATCAGTCCCAGCGGAATGGCTCCTAAAAGGGTCACCGCAAACAATTTGAGCGTCTGCAGGAATCCCACGTTCAGGGACTGGATCACGATTGGAAATTGTTCTAATATCTGTTCCATGTTACAGCTCCATCTTCCTTTTCTTTCTTACTCACTTATTCTTCTGTGGCATCCATGGCGATCAGGGCAGCCTGCACGCCATACTGCTCCGCGCATGCATCCATGGTTCCATCCTCATAGCTCTGAGCGAAGAAATTATTCAGCTCCTCCGCCAGGTCGGAACCCTGCCGGAAACCAACGCCATACTCTTCCGTGTTCAGGCTGATGGTGTAAGTCAGATCCGCATAGCTGGTTCCTTCTCCGATCATGGCTGCCGCCATCAGAGAATCGATCACAGCCGCGTCGCAGGTTCCGCCTGCCACTTCCATCAGCGCGTCCGCCTGAGCGGTCACCGCCGTATAATTCAACTCTCTTGCGCTTACTTCCGCCTCGCCGGCGCTTCCCGCTTCAACAGCAAAGTTCAGCTCGCTAAGGCTTTCTTCATCCTGATACTGATCCGCCACGTCCGCAGGCACCACTACCACCTGAGCGTTATTGAGATATGCGTCTGTGCAGGCCATGGAACTGGTTACCTCATCGGTAAGGGTCATGCCGTTCCATACGCAGTCAATGGTCTTTCCGTCCAGCTCCAGGATCTTGTTGTCCCAGTCGATCTCAACGAACTCGGCCTCCACGCCCAGGCTCTCGGCAAATGCCTTTGCCATGTCAGCGTCAAATCCGATCCAGTCGCCGTTCTCATCTTTATAATCCATAGGCGCAAAATCGGTGATCCCGATCACCAGTGTCCCTTTGTCCTGGACATAAGCCTTATCACTCTCACTGGAAGCGTCCCCGCCCTCGCCGGAATCTTTGGAACCACAGCCGGCAAGCATTCCCAGGGTCATTGTGGCGGTAAGCAGCACTGCAAGCATCTTTTTCATAATCGTTTCCTCCTTCACACTCTCAGGTCTCCTGGCGATCCAATCACTGCACCGTTGTAACAATTCATCAATTGATTACTTTACCATGCTAAATCGCCCTGTTATCGTATCATATCCCCTGATTCTTGTCAATCCTGCGATACTCTTTTTTCCAGATTTCCAGCTGTTCCGGCGCAATATCCGGATCCGTGTCCTCATGGACCTTCGCCAGTTCCTCCTTCAGCTTCCGGTCCAGGCTTAAGTACACCGGATTGCCGGAGAGAAGCTTCATATAATCTTCCTGTGGATAAGCCCTGGAGTAACTGTAGAGGAAGGCCTTCATCATATCCCGGTCCTCGCACAGGCTGCAGGCTTCCCGGTAGGCCCCCGCCGCCTCCTCATACAGGAACAGCCGCCCATAGGCCGCTCCCAGATTGGCATACACCCGGGCATAAAAGGTCTTGTCCACCGCCTCATCCTGTTTGCCTCCCAGGATGGACTGATAGGTCAGCACCGCCGCTGAGTATTCCCCCCGCTCCATCAGGCTGTCCGCTTTGTATTTCTGCTTCTCCACCTCCCGCTGGTTCTCAAGCCGCTCCAGGATTCCCTGGATCTTGTTGATCTCCGCAGTGTCGTAGATCACCGATTCTCTTAAGAGGGTCAGAACAAAATCCTTCTGGGTACAGTCCCCTTCCAGTTCCTCCTGCAGGGCCTGCGCCAGCCGGGGAAGAGAAAGCTCTGTCCGGATCCACTGGCACAGCTGCGGATTCATGATGGTATGGTCAATGAGGTACAGATTATTACAGATATAGTAGCAGAGTTCCTCGATGGTGTAGACCCGTATATGTACTCTTGTAATCTCATAGGGCTGTTTGGCCCGCTTCTTATGACATAGAATTAAACTGCCCATGGATTCCTCCTAACTGTATGGTCTTCTCCGCCAGGAAACCGGATGGCGGGAAGAATTCCCCGAATCCCACATCCCGGAACGTCATCCGGCAGGTCCGCTCATCCAGGAAGAGAAGCTCGATCCGAAGCCGCAGGGAATAATCCCGGCGATCCGGAAGCCCTTCCAGGGAGACGGTCTCTACGTGCAGTTCATCCCCTGCCAGCGTCTCCACATGGATCTCGATATCCGAGGTGTCCTCCAGGATCACCTCCCACTGTCCGTCCGCCTCATACCAGTGGGTCCCCCAGGCCACCACCGGATACCAGCCTTCCTTGCCGGCCACCCGCATGCGCAGGGAGATCTGTTCTGTCATCCGGGTCTCGTCCAGATAGATGGGTCCCTCTTCATATTCCAGGCCTTTGCGCATGGAATGATAGCAGGCTCCCCGGCTGTAGAGATTGTCTCCCACAAAAGCCCTGCGCCCGTTGCACAGCACCTTCAGGGAAGCCGGATACCAGTTGTTTTCAAATCCCTCCCCCGTAAGATAAACAGAAGAGATCACTTTTTTGTCAAACACATTCTGGATAAAAGACTTGAAACTTTCATCCGCATCCTTTGCCTTCTCCGCGTTCAGCACCGGATAGATGGCTTCCAGCTCCTTCATATGGGCGCTGGCCACCTCCTCCACCGTCACAAACATTTCCTTGCCCTTCACATTGGCCGGGTTCAGCTTGTGGAGCATATAGGCCCGGATCCGCTGTCCGTCGCAGAAAAACAGGGCGGATTCATACTGCCACAGTTCTTTTGGCTGATCGAACATATACTGGCAGAAACTTTCTTTGTAATCCTGCACACAGATATGGTTTTTATCAATGCCCAGATGCTGGCCGATGCTTTTCAGCAGCTTTGATGTATCCACATTGACCTCGGGGACCGAGAATGTGATCTCCTCGATCTCCTCAAAAGTCTCCAGCGTCATACGGATGAATTTGGCCAGAAGCCACACCCCGTCGTAGACCTTCCCTGCGATCTTTGCTTTCTCCCGGCGCATGGCTTTCCCCAGAAGATCACCCACCGTATTTTCCGCCCCGGCGATCTGAAGCCTTTTGGCCTCCCGGCCATAGACCCAGTGGTCCTTGAAATATCCCAGCACAAGGGGAATCTGGCTTACCCCGGGAGCCATCTCCAGCGTCTGAGGCTCGTCTTTCGCCGTATCATAATAACTGATCTGGCAGGTTTTCTCATTCAGGTCATATCCAAGAATACCGCCGTTTTTCATATCTATTCTCCCTCTTTTTGCTTAATATCTCCTGAAGATCTGCCGGGCGGCCGTCTCTTCCTCCTGGAACTGGACCATAGCCTGCTTCCTCCTTGCCGGCATCATCTTGATCATCTCATTGATCCTGCTGTATTTCCCGCTCATTGCCCTGTGGGGCGGCCCAACCTTGCGGGTCTTTGTCACATGCCGCTCTTTCCCTTTTATCTCCTGGAAATAATAGCTCACCGCCTCGTCCTGATATAAGACAAACTGTTTCACATACAGGTTCTCATATACCGGCATCAGCGTCTCTTCATGGAAGCCCAGCTCCTCCCGCTCTCCCCGGCGGACCTTGTAGAACAGGGACACTCTGCCCTTTGGTCTTCCCTGGTAAGCCACCATGGTCTTGTCATAGAGCTGCACTTCCCGCAGCCAGGCCTCCCGGTACCGGAGATATTCCGGGAAGATCATCTGCTTCTCGCACATCTCGCACAGGGTCGTGTGGAGCACTTCCTCCATCTCTTCCGGATACTCCCGGTTTGAATAGTAGATCAGAAGCGCTGCCTTGCAGATGTCCGGCAGACTCTCTTTCTTCTCACAGTCATTGGCGATCATCTCGAAGACACAGGAATCCACTTTTCTCTCCCGCACCACATATTCCCTGGAGACAAAAGCCAGATAGGCCTGCCGGATCCGGAAATACACATTTCTGGACAGATAATAATCCTCGAAGATCTTCTCCTCCCCGAACATATCCTCAGTAAAGACCATCTGCGTGATGATCCGCTCTCCCAGCTTGTCCGAAGGGATCCCGTACTCCCGCAGCGCCTTCCACAGCCGCTTCATATCCGCCGTGGCGCCGTAATAGTAATCCGCCAGATAAAGAAGGGTGGTCTTGTCATACTGCCCCCGGCGGAACAGTTCTATACAGAGGTAGGTAAGGAACTCATCCTCCTCATAATTCTCTTCCCGGATCCGCCTGCTGCACAGCCGGAATACTTCCCGCTCATCAAAGAAATTCAGTCCTCTGCGCTCAATATTTTCAAAAGTCACCTCTTCTTTGGGCTCCTCTTCTTTCCATCTGCCAACCGCAGCCCCGTATTTCCGGCACATTTCCACGAAATGAGGCTCATAGAACAGCCGCCTGGTCTCATAAGGAATGGAATCGGTATAATACCTGCCTTCCTGAGATTCCCAGATGATCCGGGATTCCTTGTCGTAGAGGAACACAATGGTCTGGTCCTCTTCTCCGTTGTAGGGCACCCTCTGGTCCACCGCGCCGTCTTTCTCGATCACCAGGACGCACTTCATCCCCGGCACCTTGGTGGTGATGGCGTAGGCAAAGCAGATATCCCGCATGGCCTCCATCCGCTCCGCGTCCATCTCCGCCTCGCTGCAGAACCGTTTGTACAGAAGCCGGAGAGGCTCTGTGATATGACGCTTCAGAAGCTGATCCCAGGCAAACGCCGCCATCTGCTCCCGGTAGGCCAGGTACATTTCCTCTCCCCCCACCTCATAAGTCAGAAGATTGGCGTACAGGAACGCCTCTTTTTTGTAATCCAGGTTATTTCCATGAGAAAAGTACAGGAAAATCGGACGGGGAAGCGGACCTTTCTGCCGCTCCATGTCCAGGGTGATCATATAGTATTCATAGAGCTCCGCGATCTTAAGCTCCTGGGCCACGCCCTTCTCATACCACGGGAAATACCGCTTCTGAGTCTTATTTCCCTTGATCAGCAGTGTACAGATGGTATTCAGGATCATGGGCTCGCTGTACATGGCATAGAGCCGCTCCAGGATCCGGAACAGGTTCTCGCTGTACCGCTTCTGCTGGCTGGCGAAATTGGCGATATAAAGGGCCAGTTCCCTGGTCATCAGCCGGTACTTGGTGGCGAAATTCAGCACCTGCATCTCAAATTTTCCAAGCTTCTTCAGAAGCGTAGGCTTTTCCTGATAACACAGGTAAGCCTCCAGATAGAACAGCACCTGACAGGTGCCGAACTCAAACTGCTGCTCCAGCACCTCCAGCCGTTTATAAGGATTCCGGTAGTGAGGATCCAGCTCCAGGATCATGTACAGAAGCACCCAGGAATCCTGCCGGCGCATGTAGGCTTTGCCGATCTCATCAAGAACCCGGTCCGTGTAGCTCTCCACTCCCCGGATCAGGGCGGTCAGGTACAGATAATAACAGTTGGTCATGGGATTCTTGCCGATGGCAAACCGGTTATAGTTATAGTTCTCCAGGATCCATTTTGCCTCTTCCTTCTTCCCCCCGGTGAGATAGACATGGGCCAGAAGCAGCTGGTAGAATTCATTCTGGGGATCGATCTGCCGAAGCCGGGTGGCCCGCTCGATGGCGTTCTCCACCCAGGTGTTTTTCTCCACCCGTCCTGCCACATAGCCGATGTATTCCTTCAGCATCTGGGCAAAAAGAAGCTCCGGGAGATGGTGGTCTTCGTCATACTCCTGGTTCTCCATCACTTCCACTTCGTAAGTCAGGGTCTCATAGGGCGTGACAAAACGGACCGCCCCGAAGTTGCGGCCGCCGTGGAGGAATTCCGGACGGATCAGATACTCCACCTCATACCCGTTTCCCACAAAATCTTCCGTGGTGATCTCCGTACGGGTCACCTTCAGGAAATCCCCTTCTGTCACGATCCGGATGGGCATATATCCCCAGGTGTTCTTCATCAGGGAGATCACGCCCTTGGTAGGTTCGTGGATATCCTCATAGAGCATTCCCTCCCCGGGAAGGGTCAGGAAGATACATTCCTTCTGCTTGATCCCCACCAGGAATTCTTCCAGGGCCTGCTCGCCCAGGGACCATTTGCGCATATTGTCATAGAGATAAAAGATCCGCTCGTTCTCATATTTCAGGATCTCATAGAAATCGGTGGAACGGAACAGCCGCCCCGCCTCCGAGAAATCTTTGATCGCCAGCTTGCGGAAGTCATCGGTGCTCTGCACCTTCCCGTAAGTAGTCATCACATAGGGCCGCTCGATGATGGCAGTGAATGCAAGCTCATACTCCCCGCCGGTGCACACTACGGTAAATTTGCCCTTTTCCACATGCCCGGGCGGAAGCCCTGTCCCGTCGTAGGTAAACTCCAGCCTTACCTGCCGGCCTTCGAACCCTGGTTTCTTAAAATGAATACGAAAAGAAGACGGGTAAACCAAGCCCCGCACCGTACTTTCATTATTGCTCTTTATTCCCAAACTGCCCCTGTATACTTCCCCTTCTCCGATTATCAGGACCAGATTCGTTTCCTCAAACACGACCTCCGGCTTTGGCTGCCTGAAATCGCCTTTGGAAAATTTCTGAATCTTATTTTTCAAGTCTGACACCTGCTTCTTTCGTTGCTTTTTCAAAAAAACATATTATAATGAATTATAGCATTGAATCTGCGTTCATGGCAATGCCGGAAGCGCAAAATCTTCGAAATACGCACGAAAGGAAACCAATTTATGGGAAAAAAACCTGAATTTCACGGAAGTGACCTGGAGAAAATTGAAGAATATTATCATATTCCCAAGGAAGAGATTGTCTGCTTTAGCGCCAATGTCAATCCCCTGGGGCTCTCTGAGGCGGTGCGGCAAAAGCTTTGCGATCACCTGGATGTGATCTGCCGCTACCCAGACCGGGCCTACACAAGCCTTCGCCAGACCATCGGCGCGTACTGCGGCGCGGATCCCGCCCACATCGTTGTGGGAAACGGCTCCACCGAGCTTATCTCCCTTCTCATTTCCCAGCGCGCGCCAAAGAAAGCGCTGGTGCTGGGACCTACCTATTCGGAATATGCCCGGGAACTTTCCCTGGTGGGCGGCTCCATGGAATATTATCATCTCCGGGAAGCTGATGATTTTGTTCTGGATATTGATGATTTCCTCTCCCATGTGACCGGGGAAGTGGATATGGTGATCCTGTGCAATCCCAACAATCCCACCTCTTCCGCCATCCCACGGGAAGACATGGAGCGGATCATCGCACAGTGCCAAAAGCAGGGCGTCTTTGTGATGATCGACGAGACTTACGTAGAATTTGCCCCTGACGTACAGGCGGTGAGCGCCGTATCCCTGGTGCCGGCCTACGATAATTTCATGGTCATCCGGGGCGTTTCCAAGTTTTTCGCCGCTCCCGGCCTCCGGTTCGGCTACGGCATCACCAGCAATCAGACCTTCCTTTCCGCGCTCCTCACCCATCAGAACCCCTGGAGCCTCAACAGCATCGGGGCTTTCGCCGGGGAGGAGATGCTGAAAGATACCGACTATATTCAGAGGACCCGCGCCCTCATCTCCAAAGAGCGGGCGAAAATGCTGGCCCGGCTGGCAGAATCCTCCACCTACAAGACTTATCCCGCTTACGCCAATTTCATCCTGGCCCGCATCCAGAAGGAAGGCGTCACCTCCTTCGATGTGTTCGAAAAAACCATCCACCAGAAGCTGATGATCCGGGACTGCTCCTCCTTCCAGGAGCTGGAAGGCGAGTATATCCGGTTCTGCGTCATGGATCCGGCCGATAACGACCGGCTGATGGACTGCCTGCTGGACGTGTAGGGCATGCATTTGGGTACACCCCTGCGCGCATTTGGGTACAGGGCAAAATGCATTTGGGTACACCGTAAAATTAAATTGAGGACGTAGCCTTTTTAAACTTTGCTACGTCCTCAATTTAATTTTACTTTTTCAAGATCAGCGCCACAAACGTCAGATCTTCCGTTCCTTCATTCTTTATTCCGTGTCCGTCTCCATCTTTGCAGAAGAACACATCGCCGGGCTCTGCCGGGATTTCTCTGCCATTGTCATCATAGATTCCTTTTCCTGATAAAATGTAATAAGTCTCTGTCTCGCCATGGTGCTCATGATGGCCCAGCTCACAGCCCGGACATAAGGTTACCTTGCTGAACATCTTACAGTGCTGCCCCAGTTCCTCGCCCGTGATCAGCGCCTCCTTCATGATAAATCCGGCTCCGCCGTTCACATGCTCCACTTTTTCTACCGTGCGTTCTCCCGCCTTTGTCATAATCGTATTCCTCCTGCATTTCTTGATTATAAAAATTCCTATAAAAACAATACATCCCGAAGGAAAAACTGTCAACTGGGTACAGGGCAAAACGCATTTTGGTACACCCCAGATTGCATTTGGGTACAGGGTAAAATGCAATTTAGGACGTAGCCTTTTTAAACTTTGCTACGTCCTCAGTTAATTAATTCACAATCCGGTAATACTCCCGCGCCGTCACCGCGAACACCACCACGTAGAACACAGCGAACACCCCGCCGGTGATAACCGTGCAGGCCGCATACAGCGGCTCGTTTGTCATATTGAAAGTGATCAGCAGTTTTGTGATCACTTTGAACGCCACCGCGATGTGGACAAATGCCACCAAAAGGGGCAGGAAGAACACGGTGAGCACCTGACTGCGGATGGAGCGCCGGACTTCTCGTTTATCCATGCCTACTTTCTGCATGATCTGGTACCGTTCCCGGTCGTCGTACCCTTCCGAGATCTGCTTATAGTAAATGATCAACACGGTGGCCATCAGGAACATGACGCCCAGGTAGAGGCCGATGAAGAAAATGCCGCCGTACAGCAGGTAGAAGCTCTCCCGGCTCAGTTCCCGGCTCTCGCAGTCTACTCCCGGAAGCCCGGAATCCGCAAGCCGCTCTGTCAGTTCTTCCGCCACTGCCACCTTAGTCTCATCGGAGCCGGAAAGGTCGAAGCTGTCCACATATTCCACCTGGGTGATGGACATAAGATATTCCTCATCCATGCCGCTGGTGTTATTCTCCCGCACATAGGTAAGCACCTCTGCGATCTCCTGCACATCCGGGAAAATGAGATACACGTCCTGGGTGGTCTGCGATGTCTCGCTCTCCGCCGCCTTTGGCCGTCCGATCTCCTTTCTGACCTTCCAGGTCTTCCCGCCGATCCCAAGAGTATCGCCCTCCCAGCTGCCCCGGGAGTCGTAGACAAGAACCTCCCCCTCTTCCAGGGTCTCCTGGCTTCCTTCCATCTGGTTATAATCTTCCAGCGGGATCATGTAGGCTTCGCTTATTTCTGCCATGCTGAAATCCGCGTCCGGCCCCGGCGTCGCTTCCAGCACATCTCCTTCTCTGAGGACCGCCGTTTCCCCCACGTGGTGAGCGATCTCCCGGCTGGGCGTCACTTCATATTCCGCCGTCACATCCTGCAGGATTTCCTGCAGATCCTGTTCCTTCCCGGCGTCCGCGGCCATCCTTACGGAAATCTCTCTGGGGAACCGGGTGTGCAGCACATCCTCCATCCCTGCGTACAGGGACACCGTACTGGAGATCACCACCAGCACCATGGTGCTTAAGATACAGATGTTGGCAAGCCCCACGCCGTTTTGCTTCATCCGGTAGATCATCCCGGAGACCGTGGTAAAATGGCTGGGCTGATAGTAAAAGCTTTTCCGCTTCTTCAGGAATTTCAAAAGGGCGATGCTGCCTGCCACAAAAAGGGCATAAGTCCCGATGATCACGCAGATTACCGCCACGAAGAAGGTCTGCAGGGCTTCCAGCGGCTCTTTGGTGATCACCGCCAGATAATAGCCGATCCCCACCATGACCACACCCAAAATAGCGAGAAGCCACCGGGTCCTGGGCTCTTTCTCCCCCTGGTTCCCACCCCGGAGAAGCTCCACCGGCCGGGCTTTACGGATCTGCAGCAGGTTATAGGCAAGGGTCATGGCGAAAATCGCAAGAAACAGCGCCAGAGTCTGGACCATGGCCGCCGGAGACACCGCAAAGGACATCCCCACGTCATAGTGCAGGATCTTCAAAAGCAGCAGATACATCAGTTTCCCAAATACAATCCCCAGCACCAGACCTGCCCCGATGCACGCAAGCGCCGTAAGAAGCGTCTCCAGGCAAAGCATTTTCCCGATATGCCGCTTCCCCATGCCCAGAATGTTGTAAACCCCGATCTCCTTCTTCCTGCGCTTGATGAGAAAGCTGTTGGTATAGAAAAGGAAGATCACAGAAAAGAGCGCCATGACTCCCGCCCCAAGACCCAGACAGGTGTTCAAAGGGCCGTCCTTCGGGATACTTTCGCTGCGGCAGAGGGCCCCGATGATGTAGTACATCATCACCGTCAGCGCTCCGGTGAGCAGGTAGGGAAGATAGGTCTTCCGGTTATTTCTCAGATTGGTCAGGGCCAGTCTGCCATAGATGGAACTACTCACCCCTCTCACCTCCCGTTGTCAGCACCGTCAGCGTGTCCGCGATCTTCTGGTACATCTGCTCGTTGGTAAGATTTCCCCGGTACAGCTGGTGGAACACGATGCCGTCCTTGATGAACAGCACCCGCCTGGCGCTGCTGGCCGCCTTCACACTGTGGGTCACCATCAGGATGGTCTGCCCGTCCTGGTTGATGGCGGCAAACAGCCGCAAAAGCTCCTCCGCCGCCCGGGAATCCAGCGCCCCTGTAGGCTCGTCCGCCAGGATCAGCTGAGGCCGTGTGATCAGCGCCCGGGCGATAGCCGCCCGCTGCTTCTGCCCGCCGGAGACCTCGTAAGGGTATTTCTCCAGGATCCCCTGGATCCCAAGCCGCTGGGCGATGGGAACAAGCCTTTTCTCCATCTCCGGGTATTTCCTGCCGGAAAGCACCAGCGGCAGGAAGATATTATCCTTAAGAGAAAACGTATCCAGAAGATTAAAGTCCTGAAACACGAACCCCAGATTCTGCCGGCGAAACGCGGCGATCTCTTTCTCCTTCACCCCCGAGAGATCCCTCCCCTTCAGGTAGACCTTCCCGCCGGTGGGCCGGTCCAGGGCCGCCAGGATATTCAAAAGAGTAGTCTTGCCGGAGCCCGACTCCCCCATGATAGCCACATATTCCCTGGGCTCCACAGAGAACGTCACGTCCCGCAGGGCCTCCACCTGATTGCCGCCAAACCGGGTGGTATAGATCTTCTTTACATTTTTCACATCCAGTAATGCCATATTTCTTCCGTCCTTTCCTTGCTGATTTCTCTTTACAAGGCCATTATAGAAAAAGGGAAAATGTACTGCCATCGATTTGGATTACATTTTCCCTTCTAATCTTACAAAACTGTACGATTCTTATTCCGGGCGAAGCTCCTCCCGCTCCAGATCAAGCAGGACTTTCGTCCCCCGTCCCACCTCCGACTGGATCCGGATCTTATGTCCCAGCCGGTCCAGCACGGACTTGCAAAGATACAGGCCGATCCCGGTGGATTTCTTGTCCCGGCGCCCGTTGTAGCCGGTAAATCCTTTCTCAAACACCCGGGGCAGGTCCTCCGGGGAAATGCCAATACCCGTATCCCGGATCGCCAGCTCATCTCCCTCCATGTAAATGGAAATGCTCCCTTCCTTCGTGTATTTCAGGGCGTTGGACAGGATCTGTTCCAGCACGAAGACCAGCCATTTCTCATCGGTGAGGACGGTCCGCCCGGTCTCCGTGAAGTCAAGCCGGATCCTCTTCAGGATAAACATCCGGGAATATTTGCGCACCGCCTGGCGGATCACATCGTCCAGAGAATACTCCCGGAAATCCAGGTCCGAGGACATCTCCTCCATCCTAAGGTAAGCCAGGACCATCTCCACATACTGCTCGATCTTAAAGACCTCCAGCTTCATTTCCCGGATAAAGGCAGCGTCCTGCTCTTCTTCCTCCTCCCGGGACTGAAGCAAAAGCCTTGCCGCCGCAATGGGCGTCTTGATCTGATGGGCCCACAGCCCATAGTAATCTACCAGCTCCTGCCGGGAAATGCGCCCCTTTGACTCCACTTCCAGCTTCTCCTCATAAAGCCGGCGCAGCAGCTCCTGATAATCCTCCTCGATGAGCGTCGCCGGCTCCGGAAGGCCGTCAAGCTCGGTCAGGATCTTCCGCTCACTCTCCAGAATCGTCTGATGGCGCCGGTAATACCGGGCAAACCCCACGCCGCCGTAGACAAGCACCCACACAAAGGTTAGGAGAAAGGCGTAGCGCACCGCCTCCAGCGGGATCCCGTAGAGATAAAAGACCACCAGAAAAACACCGACGAAACCGGCATACAGACAGATATTTTTGATATGTTCCCTGCAAAATCTTCCCAGTATCCTGATCATTCTTCCTGCCCTTTCAGAAAATAGCCGATCCCCTTCCTGGTCCGGATCAGATCTCTCGCCCCCAGGCTTTCCAGCTTCCTGCGAAGCCTGGCCACGTTGACGGTCAGGGTGTTGTCGTCGATAAACTCGTCGCTCTCCCACAATCTTGCGATGATCTCATCCCTGGGAACGATCTTCTCCGCATTCTCCATCAGGATCTGCAGGATGCGGAACTCATTTTTGGTAAGTTCCAGCCGCTCCCCGCCAAACTCCACGGTGGCGTCCCCCAGATTCAGCGCCAAGCCCCCGTACTCCATCCGGTTCACCACTCCCTGCAGGGAATAGGCCCGGCGCAGCACCGCCTGCACCTTGGCGGTCACCACCCCCAGGTCAAACGGCTTTTCAATAAACTCATCCCCGCCCATGTTCATGGCCATGACGATATTCATGTTGTCATTGGCGGAAGACAGAAAAATGACCGGCACATTGGAAGTCCTGCGGATCTCCTGACACCAGTAGAACCCATTATAAAAAGGCAGCATGATATCCAGAAGCACCAACTGCGGGTCAAAGCTTCGGAACTGGTCCATCACATTTTTAAAATCTTCCACACATGCCACCTGGTAATCCCACCGCCCCAGATGGACGGCCAGCGCCCCGGCGATGGTCCGGTCGTCTTCTACGATCAGGATCCGGTACATTTCTTTCCACCTCCTGTCGGTACAATTCAGCCAAATTTGTCTCTATGGTACCGATTTCTTCCTCATTTGTCAAATGCAAATACGAAGGAGCCCGGTTCCTGATCCCGCCCCGGCTAGTGGAAGGAGTGGGCCCCGATCCTTTTGCCCTGGCTTCCCTGATCAAAATACAGACAGTCTCCAATGGGATTGGCTCCTGCCAGCGCGTCCTTTGCCGCCTGCAGGGCAGAGTCCGTGTACCCCTCGCTTGCAACCACCCGATCCAGCCATCCGCTTCCCGCCGGCGTAAACTGCCCCTTCTGATAGATCACCTCCCGCACCGTGTCCGGAAAGGCGTCGCTTCGCACCCGGTTCATCACCACCGCGCCCACCGCCACCTGGCCTTCATAAGGCTGATTTCCCGCCTCGCAGAAAATGATGGACGCCAGAAGCTTTAAGGTGCTGTCTGAATACTCCGCCCCTTCCCTAACGTTCGCGCTTGCCTTCGCCGCAGCAAACACTTCCTTTGCCGCAACACTTTCTCCCGCCTCCGTCACCGTCCCGGAAGACGCAAGAAGCTGCCTGCAGGCAGCAGGCCCGGAAAGATTCCCCTCCAAAAGAACATCCTGCGCCTGGCCCAAAGTCTCCAGAACGATCACCTCATCCGCCCTGGAAGGATAAAAAAGCTCTGTCCGCTGGGCAAAACCCGCCGTAGATAACACCCCGGCTGAAAACAACAAAAAAGCGGCATACCTTTTTCCACGTTTCCCCGTCATATCCCTGAACCTCCTGTCCACTCCCCGCATACGCCGGAAGTATCCTTCCATAGAAGTATATTCAAAAGTTTCAATTCTATTACAAATATTACAGAATTGTTACATTTCAAAAAGGTACAGGGCAGATTGCATTTTGGTACACCCCTTCGCGCATTTTGGTACACCCCGAAACGTAATTCAGGACGTAGCCTTTTTGCAAAAGGCTACGTCCTGAATTTAAAATAAAAAATTAAATCTGCGCAATATCGATCAACGTCAGTTTCTTGATATCTGTATTCTCCAGACTGGTGATCAGCGCTTCCGCGGTATCAATGGCGGTCAGCACGTTGACGCCGGTCTCGATGGCGTTGCGCCGGATCAGGAATCCGTCTCTGGCCCGCTCAGCCCCCTGAGGCGGGGTATCGATGACCAGATCGATCTTATGGCCCAGGATCAGGTCCATAAGGTTGGGCGACTCCTGCTCGATCTTATTGACCGTGTTCACCTTCACTCCGGCGTCACGAAGAGCGTCCGCCGTGCCTTTGGTGGCGAAGATCCGGTAGCCGATGTCGGCGAACCGCCGTCCGATCTCCACTGCCTCGGGCTTATCTGCATCCCGCACGGTCATGATCATATTCTTGTGCTTGGGAAGCTTGATCCCGGCACCCAGGAAGGCTTTGTAGAGGGCCTCGTCAAAGGTCCTGGCAATCCCTAAGCACTCGCCGGTGGACTTCATCTCCGGCCCCAGGCTGATATCCGCCCCCCGGATCTTCTCAAAGGAGAATACCGGCATCTTGATGGCGAAATACTCTGCTTCCTTCTGCAGTCCCGGCGTATATCCCATGTCTTTGAGCTTGTGGCCCATGATCACCTTAGCCGCCAGCGGCACGATGGGGATCCCCGTCACCTTGCTGATGTAAGGCACGGTACGGCTGGACCGGGGATTGACCTCGATCACATACACATCCTCGCCGCACACGATGAACTGGATATTGATCAGTCCGATCACGTGGAGGGACATGGCCAGCCTCCGGGTATATTCCTCAATGGTCTTCTTCGTCTTCTCGGAAATGCTCTTGGCCGGATATACGGAGATACTGTCGCCGGAGTGGATACCCGCCCGCTCAATATGCTCCATGATACCCGGGATCACAATATCCTCACCGTCGCAGACCGCGTCTACCTCGATCTCCTTGCCCTGGAGGTACTTGTCCACCAGGATGGGGTGATCCTGGGCGATCCGGTTGATGATCCCGATAAACTCGTCGATGTCGTGGTCGTTGATGGCGATCTGCATACCCTGGCCGCCCAGCACGTAAGAGGGCCGTACCAGCACCGGATAACCCAGCCGGTTGGCCACTTCCTTGGCCTCTTCCGCGGTAAATACCGTTCCGCCGGTAGGTCTTGGGATCTCGCATTTCTCCAGGATCTCGTCGAACAGCTCCCGGTCCTCGGCAGCGTCCACATTCTCCGCAGAAGTTCCCAAAATTGGCACACCCATCTTCATCAGGGCTTCCGTCAACTTGATGGCCGTCTGTCCGCCAAACTGCACCACCGCTCCGTCCGGCTTCTCCAGATCCACAATGCTCTCCACATCCTCCGGAGTCAGAGGCTCAAAATACAGTTTATCCGCAATATCGAAGTCCGTACTTACGGTCTCTGGGTTGTTGTTGATGATAATGGTCTCATATCCTTCTTTGGCAAATGCCCAGGTACAGTGAACCGAGCAGAAATCGAACTCGATCCCCTGGCCGATCCGGATGGGGCCGGAGCCAAGCACCAGCACCTTCTTCCGGTCTCTGGTCTCCTCCACCTCATTGACACTGCCATAGACAGAATAATAGTAAGGCGTCTCTGCCGCGAACTCCGCCGCGCAGGTGTCTACCATCTTATAAGCCGCATGGATCCCGTACTCATGGCGCATATCATGGATCTGGCGCTCCGTGTTTCCGGTCAGCCTTGCTATCACATTATCCGGAAATTCCATCCGCTTGGCCTCTGCCAGAAGCTCCCGGCTAAGAGGCGTATTCTGCAGCTTCTGCTCCATTTCCACCAGAATGGCGATCTTGTCGATGAACCACAGGTCGATCTTGGTGATCTCGTGGATCTCTTCATAGGAAATGCCCTGGCGGAGAGCCTCCGCGATCTTCCAGATCCGGCGGTCGTCCACCACCGCCAGGTCTTCCAGCAGCTCCTCCCTGGAAAGGTGGGAGAAATCATAGGACATCAGGCTGTCCACATGCTGCTCCAGAGAACGGATGGCCTTCATCAGCGCCCCCTCGAAATTATCGCAGATACTCATTACCTCGCCGGTGGCTTTCATCTGGGTGGTCAGGGTCCGCTTGGCACTGATAAATTTATCAAAGGGAAGCCGCGGGATCTTTACCACACAGTAATCCAACATAGGCTCGAAGCTTGCGTAAGTCTTCTTGGTCACTGCGTTCTTGATCTCATCCAGGGTATATCCCAGGGCGATCTTGGCCGCCACCTTGGCGATGGGGTAACCGGTCGCTTTTGAAGCCAGAGCGGAAGACCGGCTGACACGGGGATTTACCTCGATCACACAGTATTCAAAGGTCTCCGGATGAAGGGCGTACTGCACGTTACAGCCTCCGGTGATATTCAGCTCGCTGATGATGTTAAGAGCGGAGGTCCGCAGCATCTGGTACTCCTTGTCCCCCAATGTCTGGGAGGGAGCCACAACGATACTGTCGCCGGTGTGCACGCCTACCGGGTCGATATTTTCCATATTACATACGGTGATACAGTTGCCCTTGCTGTCCCGCATCACCTCATACTCGATCTCTTTCCATCCGGCGATACACCGCTCTACCAGCACCTGCCCCACACGGGAAAGCCTGAGACCATTCTCCAGGATCTCCACAAGCTCATGCCGGTTATTGGCGATACCGCCGCCGCTTCCTCCCAGGGTATAGGCCGGACGCAGCACCACCGGATATCCGATCTTCTCGGCGAACTTCACGCCGTCTTCCACCGTCTCTACTACAAGAGACGCCGCCACCGGCTCTCCGATCTTCTCCATGGTGGACTTGAACTCCAGACGGTCCTCCGCCTTCTTGATGGTCTCAGCCGTGGTTCCGATCAGCCGCACGTTGTTTCTCTTTAAGAATCCATTTTCCTCCAGCTCCATGGCCAGATTCAGGCCCGCCTGGCCTCCCAGGGTCGGGAGCACGCTGTCCGGCTTCTCCTTTAAGATCAGCTGCTCTACCACTTCTACCGTCAGCGGTTCAATATATACCCGGTCCGCGATGTCCTTGTCAGTCATGATGGTGGCCGGATTGGAGTTTAAGAGCACTACTTCCAGCCCCTCCTCCTTCAGGGAGCGGCAGGCCTGGGTTCCCGCGTAGTCAAATTCCGCCGCCTGGCCGATGACGATCGGACCTGAGCCGATCACCAAAACCTTCTTGATCTCTTTCTGTCTGGGCATGTTTAAACTCCTTTCATCATATCCATAAACCGGTCAAACAGGTATCCGGAATCCTGGGGCCCCGGACACGCCTCCGGGTGGAACTGAACGGTGAAGATCCGTTTCCCCACATAGGACAGTCCCTCGTTGGTCCCGTCGTTGACATTGACAAATGCCTCCTGGGCCACAGACGGATCCAGCGTGGAAGCATCCACCGCGTACCCGTGGTTCTGAGAAGAAATGTAAACTCTTCCGGTGCTCAGATCCTTCACCGGATGATTGCCTCCCCGGTGGCCGTATTTCAATTTATAAGTCTTTCCGCCCCGGGCCAGAGCCATCAGCTGATGTCCCAGGCAGATCGCGAAGATCGGAATGTCTGTTTCATAGAGCTTGCCCACTTCCCGAATGATGGAGACACAGTCTGACGGGTCTCCAGGGCCGTTGGAAAGCATGATCCCGTCGGGATTGCTCTTGATGATCTCCTCCGCGGAGGTATCCGCCGGGTAAACCGTCACCTGGCAGCCCCGCTGCTGAAGGGAACGGACGATATTGTTCTTGGCGCCAAAATCCATCAGCGCGACCTTGGGCCCGTTCCCCGGGAGTACCGACGCTTCCTGACAGGTCACCTTGGACACCACATCTCCCACCCGGTAAGCTTTCAGTCTGGGGATCACTTCCTCAAGATCAAAGTCCTCCCTGGTGGTGATCATTCCGTTCATGGTTCCCTTCTCTCTCAGGATCTTGGTCAGCGCCCGTGTGTCAATCCCGGCGATCCCCGGTATATCCTGCTCTTTCAGGAAATCCTGGATGCTTCCCTCACAGCGGAAATTGCTGGGCATCCGGGACAGCTCCCGCACGATGTATCCGTCCGGCCACGCCCGCTTGGACTCCATGTCCGGCGTAACACCGTAGTTCCCGATCAGCGGATAGGTCATTACCACTGCCTGTCCCGCGTAAGACGGGTCTGTAAGCACTTCCAGATAACCTGTCATGGACGTGTTGAACACGATCTCGCTGATCACTTCCCGCTGGGAACCAATACTGGTTCCAGTGAAGACGGTGCCGTCTTCCAAGATAAGAAATGCATTCATATTTTACGTCTTTCCTCCCTGATTGTATTGGCAGATTGCCGCAAAAAAAGCAGTTCGCGCAAACACGAAACCGCCTCTGTTCCCAGAATCCATCCTGCCGACAAATTCACGTCTGCCTAAATTGTAAAAATTATACTACAAAAGAAAAACCATTTCAAGATTTTCTTGAAAAACAGTTCCAACAGAACCAGTTCCGCCATGACCCTGTCCGGGAAAGAAGTCATGCTTGCATGAACTTCTGACCGGGCCGGGGCATGAGCGGAGCGCCAGACAATGAGCAAAACCTGCTGCGCAGGCAGCAGATGAGCCCCGTGAGGGGCGGGTTTTGCGAATGTCCGGCTGGCGCGGGCGGAACGTTCGCTGGCACGGGCGAATGTCCGGCTGGCGCGGGCGGAACGTTCGCTGGCACGGGCGGAACCTTCGCCTGCGCCAGCCGTCCTACCCCACATACCACCTCCACAGCGCCTCTCCCCACCAGCAGGCGATCCCCATCCCTGCCGCAAGAAAAGGCCCAAACGGGATCTCCTCCCTGCCGCCCCGGCGGCGCAGCACGCAGGATCCCCCTGCCAGAAGTACACTGAGCACAAAAGCCACAGCCGTCCCCGCCGGCCCCAGGAAGATCCCGCCGGCAGCCAGAAACTTCACATCCCCTCCGCCGAAAGCTCCGGGCCAGACCAGGAGAAGAAGAAGGAAGATCCCGGCGCCCGCAAGGGCGCCAAGCGCCCCTTCTCCCAGGACCGCAAGCACTCCCCCGGATCCCCCAAGAGCCTTCCACACTCTCGCAGCCAGACCAAGGACTGCCAGCGTCTTTACAAGCCCATCCGGGAGCCTTCGCTCCTTCCCGTCCGTCCAAGCCGCCGCTGCCGCAAGACAGCAGAACCCCAGGTTCAGACAATACCTTTCAAACTCCATATCCTTTTCTTATTCGTACTGCCAGTAGATGGTGATCTTGTTCTGGCTTTCCTGGTCCAGATAACGGTAATGCACCTCTGTAAGATCATACCACCTTCCCAGATTGTCCGCCGCCCGTTTGATCAGATCACCCAGGATCCCTTCCCTGGCCTGCTCATAGATCTTCTCATCCGAGAATTTGAACACGGAAGGATTGCCTCCCTCCGAGATCACCTGATTCATTTTCTTCAGGATCTCTTCCCTGTCATAGTCCGTATAATACATTCCATTTACCACATAGTAATTCCAATCCATGCTGGCGCACCTGGGAAGCTCCACATCCCCGTCCGGGGTGTGGGTCCGGAACAGTTCCTCCTCACTGCAGCACAGATAATCATAATTGATATAGCCCTGCTGCTCCTCTCCTTCTTCCGACTGAAACACCGGGTCGCCCCAGGTGGTATCCACGTAATAATAATCTCCCTCACAGAGCACCAGATTCCAGGCGTGGCTCTCCCCCTCCCTGGTCTCTCCGGTCACATAGGTACAGAAGACCCCCAACTGCTCCAGAAGGTACTGGGTGGCCTTGGCATAGCCTGCGCACACAGACTGCCGGTTCACCAGCACACTGTAAATATTCTGGCCGTCCGGAGCCTCCTCCTTATACTCCACCTGATCTACAATGGTCTCATACACGTATTGGATCTTCTCAAAATCCCCGGCCTCCCCCGGCGCCCCGGCAAGCCACTCCCGGGCTTCTTCCCGGATCTCCTGCTCCCGTTCTTTTTGTTCTTCCACTCCGCAGAGATACCGGGGCTCCAGCACCGTATAAGGCTCCCCGCCGGAGTAAGCGGTGGCTGTCACCCGCCCGTCGCACCAGAAGATCTCTGGGAAATCCTTCAGCACCAGGGCAAAGAGCTCATTGGCCCTCTCGGCCTTCTCACAGTGGACATAGATCTCCTCCTGGTGCTCCCTGAGTCCTTCCAGCACTTCCTGGTAAGCCTTCTGATCCCCCTCCGGGATCTGCCCGTAGTAATATTTGTCCCCAAGGCTTCCCGCTTCCAGGGAAACCTGCTGATAGGGCACCTCTTCCTCCTGTGCGGGAAGCACCCCCAAAAAGCCTTCCCGTTCCTGCCAGACAAAAAACAACACGGCGCCAAGAAGGACTGTTGCAAGAACTGTCAGCCCCGCCACGGTAAAACAGCTTTTCTTCCTTCTCCTCGGTCTTCGCCTCATGTCGACTCCTTTCGGCTCTTTTCTACATTATAAATCCCGGGCATGGTTTTCTCAATACCGGGCACCCTTTTCCCCCTCCCGCATAGGATAAGAAGAAGAGAATTTTTCTGAGGTGTTTCATGAACGGAACCAATCCTTCTTTGACAGAGGCCTCCGCCCGCGGGCGCCTGAAGGTAAGCGTCACCTCCCAGGCCACTTCCCGGCCCGTCCCGGAAGCCAAAGTTTCCATTTCCTACACCGGCGTCCCGGACAGCCTGGTGGAACAGCTGACCACAGATTCCTCCGGCCAGACCTCTTCCCTGGAACTAGAAGCCCCGCCTTTGGAATACAGCCTGGAAGAATCCAGTGAACAGCAGCCCTACGCGGAATATACCATCCAGGTGGAGGCGCCGGGCTATGAGCCCGTCAGCGTGGCAGGCGCGGAGATCCTCCCGGACGTCACCGCCCTCCAGAACATCGCCCTCCCTCCCCGGTCCGGTTCCGACCCTGCCGGGGAAGTATTTGTTATTCCCGCACATACATTATATGGGTCCTACCCTGCCAAAATACCTGAGAGCGAGATCAAGCCCGTCACCGAGACCGGCGAGATCGTCTTAAGCCGGGTGGTTGTCCCGGAATACATTGTGGTCCACGACGGAAGCCCCCGGGATTCCACCGCCAGAGATTACTACGTCCGCTACAAGGACTACATCAAAAATGTAGCCTCCAGCGAGATCTACGCCACCTGGCCCGCAGAGACCATCCGGGCAAATGTGCTGGCCATCATGTCCTTTACCTTAAACAGAGTGTACACCGAATGGTACCGGAACATGGGCTATGATTTCACCATCACTTCCTCCACCGCCTTTGACCACAAATGGATCCCGGAGCGGAACATCTACGACACCATCTCCGTCATCGTAGACGAACTCTTTGCCTCCTATCTCTCCCGGCCCAATGTGCGCCAGCCTCTTCTCACCCAGTACTGCGACGGCAGGCAGGTCCAGTGCCCCGGCTGGATGACCCAGTGGGGGAGCAAATCCCTGGGCGATGAGGGCTACCGGGCCATTGAGATCCTGCGCTCCTTCTACGGAGAAGACCTGTATATCAACACCGCCCAGTCCATCTCCGGCATCCCTGCCTCCTGGCCGGGATACAACCTGGAAAAGGGTTCCACCGGAGAGAAGGTCCGCCTGCTCCAGGAGGAGATCAACGGCATCCACAAGGGCTACCCCGCCATCCCGGAGGTTGCGGTGGACGGCATCTACGGTCCCGCCACCCAAGCTGCGGTGAAGAAGATCCAGTCTGTCTTTGGCCTGCCGGCCACCGGAATCGTAGACTATCCCACCTGGTATAAGATCTCGGAAGTCTATGTAGGCGTCTCCCGGATCGCCGAGCTGGATTAAGAAAAGGAACATCCCCATGGGATGTTCCTTTGTTCTATCAGAAGAACACTCTCTGAATATCGTTATACATGACGAAGACCATCAGCGCCATCAGAAGCACGATGCCTGCCAGATGCACATACCCTTCCTTCTCCGGGGGCACCCGCTTTCTGCGGACCGCCTCTACCAAGAGAAATACCAGTCTGCCCCCGTCCAGCGCCGGAAGGGGCAGCAGGTTCATCACCCCTAAGTTGGCGGACAGAAGCACCGCCAGGTAAAGAAGCTGGGCAGTCACGGCAAAGCCTCCGTAGACCTTGGCCTGCTGGTAGCTGTCGTCCACCACGTCCACGATCCCCACCGGTCCGGACAGCTGATCCACGCCCACCTGCCCCGTCACCAGCATTTTCAGAGAATCGATGGTAGTGCAGATCCAGAACTTCACTTCGTAAACTCCGTACTGGAGCGCGGTAATGGGCGTGGCCTCCCGGGCCGGAGAAGAATTAAAGCCAAAGCGGTAATAGCCCAGCTCCTCATCCAGTTCCGGATCCAGGGTGGCCGTCTTCTCCTCCCCGTCATGGAGGAAGGTGATGGTAGTCTCTTCTCCCTGATGATACTGATTGTAGAAAGAAATCTCCCGGAAGATATTGATCTTCTTGTTCCCCATCCTTAAGATGGTATCCCCTTCCTGGATCCCGGCTTCTGCCGCCGGGGAGCCGCTGTCCACGCTTCCCACCACCGGGGCGTCGTAGCCGGTCATCCATACCAGGATCACGGAGAAAACAAAAGCCAGAATGAAGTTGAACACCGGGCCTGCCGCGATGACAGACATCCGGGCCCACACCGACTTATTATTGAAGTTGCCGGGAGAATCTGTGGCTTCATCGTCCTCCCCCATGGCACAGAACCCGCCGATGGGGAAGATCCGGATGGAATACCAGGTACCATGGTATTCTCTGGAGAAAACGGCCGGCCCCATGCCGATGGCAAATTCCTCCACATCCACCCCGTTCTTCTTCGCCAGCACAAAATGTCCCAGCTCATGGAAGAAAATGATAAAACTAAAAAGCAGTATTGCCAAAATAATACCCAAGTTTTTCTCTACCTCCTGCTTTCGATCCGCTCATAAGTGGCCGCTTCCGCTTCCAGGATCTCCTCCAGACTGGGGTTGGGCCGGTTCTTGTGGGCCCGCATACAGTCCTCAATGATCTCCATGATCTCCAGATACTTGATCTCCTTCAAAAGGAACTTCTTCACCGCCAGCTCATTGGCTGCGTTGAATACGGTTGGCAGGGTGCCTCCCGCTCTTCCCGCCTCATAGGCCAGAGCCAGGCAGTAGAAGGTATCCAGATCCGGTTTCCCAAAATCCAGATGGGAAAGAGTCCAGAAATCCAGCCGCTCTCCCGGAAGATACCGTCTATCCGGATAATACAGGGCATACTGGATGGGCAGCTTCATGTCCGGCGTCCCCAGCTGGGCCATCACCGCTCCGTCCTCATACTCTACCATGGAATGGATCACGCTCTGAGGCTGGATCACCACCTGGATCTGGTCCACGTCCACCCCGAAGAGCCATTTGGCCTCGATCACTTCCAGGCCTTTATTCACCAGCGTGGAAGAATCAATGGTGATCTTGCGCCCCATGGACCAGTTGGGATGGCGCAGGGCGTCCTCCACCGTCACATTTAAGAGATCCTCCTGCTTCTTTCCCCGGAAGGGACCGCCGGAAGCAGTGAGAAGGATCTTCTGGATCTTATTTCCCTCATTTCCCTGAAGGGACTGGAAGATGGCGCTGTGCTCGCTGTCCACCGGAAGGATGGACACCTTGTGCTCCTTTGCCAGCGGCATGATGATGTGGCCGGCGGTCACCATAGTCTCCTTGTTGGCAAGGGCAATGTCCTTCCCTGCCTTGATGGCCGCGATAGTGGGGCGAAGTCCGATCATCCCCACGATGGCAGTCACCAGGATCTCCGTCTCTTCCAGCACGGCCACCTGGATCAGGCCTTCCATGCCGGAGACGATCTCCACAGGAAGATCCGCCGTGCGGATCCTGAGTTCCCTCGCCTTCTCCTCGCTCCAGACTGCCGCCAGCCGGGGACGGAACTCCCGGATCTGCTGTTCCAGCCGGGCAATGTTGCTCCCTGCCGCCAGCGCGCACACCTCAATATCCTGATTCTCCCGGACTACTTCCAGGGTCTGGGTCCCGATGGAACCAGTGGAACCCAATATGGCTATTTTCTTCATAATGTCTCCTCTTTATTCTATGTCGCCTGCAGGCTTCTCATTATCCAATCTTTTTCTAAAGCGCTCCGCCTAAGGCCGCCGCCAGGTAATAGATCACCGGCGCAGTGAAGATCACACTGTCAAACCGGTCCAGGATCCCGCCGTGGCCGGGGATCAGCTTCCCGTAATCCTTGATATCGTGGTTCCGCTTGATGGCGGAAGCCGCCAGATCCCCGATCTGGGAGATCACGCCGCCGGCTCCGCAGATCAGCGCGTAATGAGCCGGATTTACCTGGACGCCGCCCCACTGGTTCATGGCCAGCGCAAACAGCGCTCCCAGAAGCGCCGCTCCTGCCACGCCGCCCACGCCTCCTTCAATAGATTTCTTGGGGCTCAGCTTTGGCGCCATCTTATGCTTCCCGATCAGCATTCCCACACAGTAAGCGCAGGTATCGCACCCCCAGGAGCTTAAGAAGATGAGCCAGACGATCACGCCCCCCTCTTCCGGCAGCATCCGGGTCTGATAGATATAGGACAGCATCACCGCCACGTAGAACAAGCCGAAGAATACGGTCATCACCTGTTCCGCCCGGTATCTGGGGAAAGAGAACACATAGACCGCCATCAGAGCCACCAGGAACAGGATGGTCAGGAGCATCAGATACTCCGTCTCCCCTACGTACAGGAAGCGGTAGTAGAACGCCGCCGCAAGATAACCTGCGACACCCAGCAGCGTCTCTCTTGCCCCTACCACCTGATAGAGCTCCGTCATGCCGATCAGGCTCACTGCCAGAAGCAGGGCAAAAAGAACGTTCCCTCCAAGCCCCACGGTAGCGATCAGGATGATCACCAGCACGATCCCGCTCAAAAGCCTTGTCTTAAACATCTTACTCTTCCTCCTTTACCCCGCCGTATCTCCGGTCTCTGGCGTTGTACTGTTCCACCGCCTTCAGAAGTTCTTCCTTGGTAAAATCCGGCCAGGGCACATCGGTAAAATAGAATTCTGTATAGGCCAGCTGCCACAGAAGATAATTGGACAGCCGCTGCTCCCCGCTGGTCCGGATCAGAAGGTCCGGATCCGGGATATCGTGGGTGTCCAGGTACCGGTCGATCACCTGCTCGTCGATCTCTTCTGCCGCAAGGCGCCCGTCCCTGCAGTCCGCGGCGATCCGACGCACCGCCCGGGTGATCTCATCCCGGCTCCCGTAATTGATGGCGATCTGGAAATTCAGCCCCCCGTTGTCCTTAGTGGATTCCTCCAGCTCCTCGATCCGGCTGCGGATATCCTCGTCCAGCCGGGTGATATCTCCGATCACACGGATCTTCATATCGTTCTTCGCCGCCGTCTTAAGACAGGTCTTCATATAATTGCGCAGAAGCTTCATCAGCGCGTCCACCTCGTCTTTGGGACGATTCCAGTTCTCCGTGGAGAAGGCGTACACCGTCAGGTACTTGATCCCCATCCGCCAGGCTTCCTCACAAATCCGCTCCACGTTCTTGCTCCCCTGGGCATGACCGTAGTTGCGGGGCATTCCCTTTGCCTTCGCCCACCGGCCGTTCCCATCCAAAATAATCGCGACATGCCGCGGCATATTCATAACAATTCCCTCCACATACACACAAAGACAGACCCCTTATCAAAAGGGGGTCTGTCCCCTCCTCATCGTTAAGACCCTCCAGCGTCTGACTTATACCGTCATAACCTCTTTGGACTTCACTTCCACAGCCTTGTCCACTTCTTTGATGAACCGGTCTGTGGTCTTCTGAAGCTCGTCCTCCATGTCCTTGATCTCGTCCTCAGAGATCTCGGAACCTTTCAGCTTCTTAAGCATATCGTTGCCGTCCCGGCGGATGTTGCGCACCGCCACCTTGGCAGCCTCGCCCTTCTTCTTTACATCCTTGACCAGTTCTTTCCTTCGCTCCTCGGTAAGCTCCGGGAATACCAGGCGCACGGTGGTTCCGTCGTTGGTGGGATTGATCCCCAGGTCGGAAACCTGGATCGCCTTCTCGATCACCTTCAGCATGCTCTTCTCCCAGGGCTGGATCTGGATCATCCGGGCCTCCGGAACAGATACGTTGGCTACCTGCTGGATAGGCGTAGGTGTTCCGTAATAGTCCACCACGATCTTGTTCAGCACGTTGGGGTTGGCTCTTCCCGCGCGGATCGCAGCCAGTTCTCCGTCCAGATTGGCCAGCGTCTTGGTCATCTTCTCCTCATAGATCTTCAGCTTCTCATGCATAATGATATCCTCCTTATTCTGATACAGTCACTTTCGTTCCTGTGAATGTCCCTGACATAGTATTGACGATACTGTTCTCCTCGTTCAGCCCGAAGACCAGCATAGGCATCTTGTTCTCCAGGCACATGATGGAAGCCGTCAGATCCACTGCCATCAGTTTCTTGTCGATGATCTCCTGGATAGAGATCTCATCATACTTCTTCGCCTGGGGATTCACCTTGGGATCACTGTCATAGATCCCGTCGATGGCCTTGGCAAGCAGCATTGCGTCCGCCTCGATCTCAATGGCCCGCAGCACCGCTCCTGTATCTGTAGAGAAATAAGGATGTCCGGTTCCTCCCGCGAAGAAGATCACCTTCCCCGCCTCCAGGGCTTCTACCGCCGCATCCTTGGAAAACAGCGTGGTAAAGGCTCCGCACACAAAGGGAGTGAACACCTCCGTCTTCATCCCCGCATAGCGGAAGATGTCCGACACGTAGATACAGTTCATCACCGTGGCCAGCATTCCAATCTGATCCGCCTTCACCCGGTCGATGGTCTCGCTGGTCCTGCCCCGCCAGAAGTTGCCCCCTCCGGTCACGATGGCTACCTGGATCCCTTCCTCTGTAAGCTTCTTTACCTGTCTTGCCACGCCCAGGCAGGTCTCCTCGTCAAAACCTGTCTTCTTGTCGCCGGCAAGCGCTTCTCCGCTGAGTTTCAATAATACCCTTTTCATCCTGTCATGCTCCTTTCGCATACTTAGATAAAGTATACCATAGGGATGAAAAAAATGGAATACGCAACTAACATTCCTGCAAAAGCTGCCTGGCCTCCTCTGCCGCCGCCATGGTCCCTCCCTGCTGTTTCACATAGGCCAGATACATACCGGCGCTCTTTTTCTCCCCCAGCCCCAGACAGATCCTAGCCATCCACATGCTGTAGGTGACCTGAGCCATCTTCCAGGAGACACTGCCTGTCCCGGTCCTCCTGGTGGCCTGTAGGAAAAGGAATGCCTTTTCATAATCCCGGTTCTCCACCGCCCGGAACAGGTTGTTGTTGGCACACACCAGGGCAAACTGCTGCCGCCACCTGGGCTTTGGCCCAAGCGCAAGACGGCAGGCCTCCTCCAGAGCTGCCACTTCCTCTCCCCGCCCCTGCTTAAAACAAAGAGCGCACAGACACTGATAATACCCCGGGATTAGGTTTTTCCGCAGTTTCTGCACCGGAACACTGGCAAGGGTATCCTGCGCCCTGCCATAATCTCCCTGCTGATACTGAGCTATGGCCAGATTGCAGGCCTTCCATCCCGGCTGCAGGAAGAAATGAAGTTTCAAAAGGCAGGCTTCATAGAGAGCCGGATCACATTGCTCCTGATAGACCCGGTTCAGGATCATCCCGCCGCTTTGCTTCACCAGGACGGCTGCCACCGCAAAAAGAGCGAAGACCACATAGGCGCTAAATAAAAGCGCCGTCATCGCCAGCCCTCCCAGTTCTTCCGCCGCAGGACCTTCCAACACTCTGAAGACTATATAGAAGAGATACACGATCCCCACCGCCAGGATCATCCACGCCAGACCCTTCCGTTTCCGGTAGGCTCTTACCAGTTCTCTTGCCCGCGCTTCCATTTCCATATGCCGCACCTCCGTCTTTTTCCCTTCTCTTTCCCTGATTTTACCACAAAATAGATCTTTAAATCATAAAAATCAAATTAAAAACGGTGCGGATCTCTCCACACCGTTCTGACATCTGGTCTATGCTATGCTTCCCCGAAATATTCCCTGATCTCTTCCATGCGCCTGCTCTGGGCTACGCCAAACGGACATCGCCGGTCGCAATGCCCGCAGTGAAGACAGTCGGACGCATGCCTTTCCAGCTTGGCATAGTGGTCGGCAGCCATATCATCTCCGATCCTGGCCAGGTCATAATACTTATTGATAAGACCGATATTCAATCCAGCCGGACAGGGCGCGCAGTGATTACAGTATACGCAGGTCCCGGTCACATCTTTGGGCGTAAACGTGCCCAGCACGGAATAATCCCGTTCCTTTGGCGCAGCTTCCAGCCAGGACAGCGCCTCTTTCATCTCATCCAGATTGCGGACTCCAGGCAGTACCGTCAGCACCCCCGGCTTATCCAGTGCGTACTGGAGACACTGGATCTTGGTCAGTGCCCTGCCAAATGGCGAAGTACGGTCATCCAGCAGCTGTCCGCCGGAGTAGGGCTTCATCACAGAGAGCCCGATCCCCTCCGCCTCACAGCGGCGGTAAAGATCCATGCGCTCGCCGGCGCTTCCGGCGGCATATTCTCCATGCTGGTAATCATACGCAGGATTGATGGAGAACATCATCTGCTCCACGATCCCACTGTCCAGGATCCTCCCCGCCAGTTCCGGCGTATGAGTGCTAAGACCGATGTGCCGCACCACGCCGCTTTTTTTCATCTCCAGCAGGTAGTCCAGCACGCCGTTTTCCTGATACTGTTCCCAGTCTCCGGCAGAATCCAGGCAGTGGATCATGCCAAAGTCAATGTAATCCGTCTTAAGCTGGGACAGCTGCCAGTCTATCTGCCCTTTTACCTTGTCCAGGTCCGTGGTCCATCCATATTCCCCGGTTTCATAGTTCGCCCCGAAGTGGACCTGGTAAAGCAATTCCCTTCGCACAGAGGCAAAGGCCAGCCCCGCATAGCGGAAGGTTTCCGCTCCGGCGGTGGCAAAATCCACATAGTTGACTCCGTGTTCACAGGCATAGCTCAGTGTTTCCACCGCTTCCCGCTCCGGCGCCTCATAGATGGGCCCGGTTCCAATACCGATCACACTGATCTTATCTTTTGTTCTGGGATGAATTCTATATTCCATTCTGACACCTCTCTAGTTTTTTCTTTACACACCCAGCAGTTTCCTGGTCTCTCCATAAACGATCTCATATATCGTCTGCTCCCGATACAAAAGCCCCGCCTCATCCATGGCCCGGCGCTGCTTATCCGTCACCACCGTATAGGGATAGACGCCAAACAGGAAGGGGAAGAACAGGTAGAGAAAATCCTGCCGCTCCTCTTCTGTCATCTCCGGGAAAAACTTCTCCAGGCAGTTTCCCACTTCCACAAGCGCCCTTCCGTAGACCACCTTGAACTCCACCAGCCGCTCAAACCGGCAGTTTTCCTCCAGGTCGTAAAGGTTCATGGAGAGGAGCTTCAGAAGCTGCTGCCGCTCCTCCAGAGAGTGGGCCAGTCCCCTGGCGAACTCCTCCCGGCTCATCTTCTCATGGTCTTCCCTTGCTTTTTCCAGCCGGGCGGTCCACCGCTCATATTCCCGCTGCAACAAAGCCAGGAAGATCTCTTCCTTGGTCTGGAAATAATTGTAGATGGAAGCCCGGGTAAGGGAGATAGCCGTACTGATCTCCTTCATGGTGATCTCCTTAAAGCTTACGGTCTCATACAGCCTGGCGCAGCCTTCTATGATCTCCTCCCTGCGGGCATTGGTCAATGCTTCCGATCCTTTCGGCACAGGATCACCCCCTCGCTTAGATGATGTCTCCTGTTACCTTCCCGTGAAGGAGCTTTCCGGCCTTGATGTCAAGCCCTGGATACTGCTGCTGCAGGCTTCGCACTGCCGGCTCCAGACGGCTGCCCCCGGAGGTGGCGAAGACCACAATCTCTTTCCCGGCAAGGTCGTTATTCTCTATAAAGGTATTCACCGCATGAGGCGCCACAGCCCACCAGATGGGGAACCCTACGTACACTCTGTCGTAGCCGGAAAGATCCGTCTTCTCCTCTTCCAATTCCGGCCGGGAGGCGGGATCATTCATCTCCACAGAGCTGCGGCTTTTGCTGTTGGTCCAGTCCAGATCCGCCGGAGAATACTCCCTGGCCGGCCGGATCTCGTGGAGATCCGCTCCCACCGCCTGGGCAAGCTGCTCCGCCGCCCGCTTTGTCACACCGCTTGCAGAAAAATAAGTTACCAATCGTTTCATATAAATCCCTCCCGAAAAAATTTATTCTGACACCGTGTCAATTTCTTTCACAATCCCATTTTGACACAATGTCAGAATAAATTCAAATACTTGTTCTCTATATCTTTCTATGCCTTTTGGGCATAAACAAATCTATTCCGTCTCCTCCGCCTCCATGCTCTTTCCATGACTGCGTTCATTTCCCAGATCGTATTTCTGGCTGTATTTTGTAAAATAAGAATAATATTCCATGCCTTCTCCGGCGTAAACCCTGGAGTCGTGGATATGGATATCCTCTCCGTCCTCCCCGCTTTTTTCCATGGCCGATACAATGCTGGCACAGTGGGCTGCGATACGGGTGAAACTGTTCAGGATATCATTGAAGACCGTACCTTCTTCCAGGCCGCAGGCTCCGCTTCCCAGCCGGATCACATGGTTGTGCTTCAGCTCGTCGCACAGGTTGGTGATCACCACACCCAGGGGCGATACCTTGACGCCCTCGTTTTGATCTTCTTCTGTAAATGCCCTGGCAGTGATGTTCATAACCTCCCGCACGGCTCCCATCACCACATTCAGCTCATCCATCGCCGCCTCTGAGAAAGTCAGCCTGCTTTCCTGCATCTCATTGGACAGGTGCGCGATATAGGACGCATGGTCCCCGATCCGTTCAAAGTCGCTGATGGTGCTCAGATAGAGAGACATCCGCCGGGACTGGGCAGTGGTCAGCTCCTTCTTCGTCAGCCGCATCAGATAAGCCCCAAGCCGGGTCTCATATTTATCGATCAGGTCCTCCTTGCGCAGCACCTTCTCAAAGCGGTCCTGGTCGTACTCATTCAGAAGATTCATGGCCCGGTTTACATTTTTCCGCACCTTTTTGGCCATTCCGGATATAACGCGCTGGCACTGGCCCATGGCAAGCGCCGGATAGATCACCAGACGCTCCTCCAGAAGCTCCAGATCCGCCTCTTCTTCCATCTCTTCCTTCGAGTCCTTCACCAGCATGCAGACCAGTTTCTCCAGCTTGGGGATAAACGGGAACAGCACGCACACCGTGGCCACACGGAAAATGGTATTGATAAATGCTACTGACACCGGCGTCATGATCCGGTCTATGAACCCAAAATGCAGGAATCCATTGGCGGTATAGAACACGATCCCCCAGAAGATCATCCCAAACAGGTCGTTGAGAAGATAGATAAGAGCCGTCCGCTTCCCGTTCTTATTGGCGCCGATAGAGGAGATCAGCACCGGGCAGGCCGCTCCCACGCCGATTCCCAGCACAATGGGAAATGCACTGGCAAAGGTCAGGATCCCGGTCACAGACAAAGCCTGCAGCACGCCTACCGCCGCCGACGCGCTCTGCAGCACCGCAGTAAAGGCGATCCCCACCAGGATTCCCATCAGAGGATTAGAGAACATGGTGAGCATGCTGACGAAAAATTCATTTTCCCGCAGAGGCTCCACCGCCCCGCTCATGGTCTGCATCCCCATCATCAGGATGGCGAATCCCAGCATGATATTGCCCATATTCCGATAGACAGATCGCTTGCCGAACATCCGCAGCACGATACCCACAACCGCCACGATGGCTGAGATGGTCGCCGTGGACAGGATCGTCGCCCAGCCTCCGGAGCCCTCGATATAGGATAGACACAGGATCCATCCTGTAATACTTGTCCCGATATTGGCTCCCATGATGATACTGATGGCCTGACGCAGCTTCATCATCATAGAATTGACAAAACCGATCACCATCACCGTCGTGGCGGAGGAGGACTGGATCACGCAGGTCACCCCCGCACCCAGGGCAACTCCCTTCAAGGGTGTATTGGTCATCTTATACAAAAATGTTTCCAGCTTATCGCCGGCCACCATCTTCAGTCCGTCTCCCATCAGAAGCATGCCATAGAGGAACATGGCTACGCCGCTCAAAAGAGCCAGGACCATTGAAAATATTTCCATAACTTTTTCTCTTTCGTTCTGTGTCCCCGCATCCGGGGTGTGAAATAAAAGAACCTTATCCGCGTAAACTCACGGATAAGGTTCCTCTTCGTTCTCTGTCGCGCTTATTCTACGGTTCATCTTCGTCCTGCGGACTTGATTCACCTAGTTTCCAGCCATCTGCGCCGCAACCTCAGCCGCGAAGTCCTCGTTCTTCTTCTCCAGGCCCTCGCCGGTCTCATAGCGGACGAATTTCTTAAGAGATAGCTTAGCGCCAGTCTCTTTGGCTACCTTCTCTACATATTTACCAACGGTCAGGTCGCTGTCCTGTACATAAACCTGATCCAGCAGACAGATCTCTTTCAGTTCTTTGTTGAGACGGCCAACCAGCATCTTCTCGATGATGTTGTCCGGCTTCGGCTTGCTGCTCTCTTCGTTCTCCTTCTTGGCCTGAGCCATCAGGATCTCTTTCTCATGCTCAATGTAATCCTCCGGAACTTCCTCGCGGGATACATACTTGGGATACATTGCCGCAACCTGCATTGCCACGTTCTTCAGGCAGGTTCTGATCTCGTCGTTCACTACGTCGGTCTCAGCCTCTACCAGAACGCCGATCCTTCCGCCGCCGTGGATATAAGATACGATGCAGCCGTCAGATACGATCTTCTCAAATCTGCGGATGCTCAGCTTCTCGCCGATCACTGCGATCTTCTCGGTCAGGGCTTCCTGAACAGTCTTGCCCGCTTCTGCATTCCAGCTCTCAGCCAGGAACGCATCCATGTCTTTTGCGTCAGATGTCATCGCCTGGGCCACTACATCCTTAACAAATGCCTGGAAATCAGCATTCTTTGCCACGAAGTCTGTCTCAGAGTTTACTTCTACGATCGCTGCGGTCTTGTCGTCTTTGACTTCTGCCATTACGATACCTTCTGCCGCGATACGTCCGGCCTTCTTCTCTGCCTTCGCCTGGCCATTCTTTCTCAGATATTCGATAGCCGCGTCCATGTTGCCGTCAGTCTCGCTCAGAGCCTTCTTGCAGTCCATCATGCCCGCGCCGGTCATCTCTCTTAACTCTTTTACCATACTAGCTGTAACTGCCATGATCCTTCTCCTCCAAATTTCCTTTTACTCTTCTGTCTCGACAGCTTCAGAAGCCTCAGCCTCTGCTGCTTCCTCGGCAGTCTCCTCGCCGTAAACTTCCTCGTCTGCGCCGGTCATTCCCTGATTAGCCTCTACCACTGCGTCCGCCATCTTGGAAACGATCAGTTTTACTGCGCGGATCGCGTCATCGTTACCCGGGATCACATAATCCAGTTCCTCCGGGTCACAGTTGGTGTCCGCGATACCGATCAGCGGGATTCCAAGGATATGAGCTTCCTGAACACAGATTCTCTCCTTCTTCGGGTCAACTACGAAGATCGCATCCGGAAGTCTCTTCATCTCTTTGATACCGCCAAGGTTCTTCTCCAGCTTCTCCCACTCTTTCTTCAGCTGGATTACTTCCTTCTTCGGCAGAACATCAAAGGTTCCGTCTTCAGCCATTCTCTCGATCTCTTTGAGACGTCCGATCCGGCTCTTGATGGTCTTGAAGTTGGTGAGCATTCCGCCCAGCCATCTCTCATTTACATAGAACATTCCGCAGCGCTCTGCTTCTGTCTGGATCGCGTCCTGGGCCTGCTTCTTGGTTCCTACGAAAAGGATGGTTCCGCCCGCTGCCGCGATGTCGGCAACTGCCTGGTAAGCCTCGTCAACTTTGCCTACAGACTTCTGCAGATCGATGATGTAGATCCCGTTTCTCTCCGTGTAGATGTACGGAGCCATCTTGGGGTTCCATCTTCTGGTCTGGTGTCCGAAGTGAACACCTGCTTCTAAAAGCTGCTTCATTGAAATAACACTCATGTTTCTTTCCTCCATTTTGGTTTTTTCTTCCGCATGTCCATAAGCCCTTGAAACCGCGGCTTTTCTGCCATCGGCACCGTCTTGGGCAAAGACAGGCGTGTTTTTTTGCGGCTTTTGTATAATAGCACAAACCCCTTGCGATTGCAAGGGTTTTGTGTGTATTATCATATACTGTTTTATTTCCTACCAGTATCTTCTTACCGCCAGTACAGTCTTGTAATTGGCCGGCGTCGTTGTCTTTATGCCGCCTGACGGATAAGGCGCGCTGTTGGAAGCGTGTACTACCGTGTCATTGCCAATGTAGATCGCCACATGTCCACTGTAACAGATCACATCTCCCGGAAGCTTGTCCGCATAGCTTACTGCCTTTCCGCCGTAACGGATAGCGCTGGAAGAACGGGGAGTAGAGATCCCGAACTTCTTATGGATCTGCTGTACAAACCCGGAGCAGTCAATACCATTGGTCAGGCTGTTTCCGCCGTATACATATTTATTTCCTATGTATTCGCATCCCTTATTGGCGATCTGCTGTCCCAGAGAAGCATTGCTTGGCTTGGAACCAGATGAAGAACCGCCGGATGGCTTGCTGCTGGATCCGCCGGACGGTTTGCTGCTGTTGTTGCCTGACGGCTTGCTGCTGGTTCCGCCGGATGGTTTACTGTCGGAAGAATCAGAAGAATCGGAATTGCCGGTATTTTCCGCCACCGTCTCGATCACTTCATCTGCCGCAGAAGTATCCGCCTCATTGGTCAGTTCTTCCAGCTGGGCTGCCGCCTCTTCCCGCGCCGCCGCAAGCTGGGTATCGAAATCAGCGATCTGGCTCTCCATCTCAGTCAGGGTACTCTCCAGATTGCTCTTCTGGCTCTCCATGTCCCGGGCCATATCCTTCATACTGGCCTGGCCGGCCTCCAGATCCACCTTCAGATCCTTGATCTCATTCTTGGTAGCCACATATTCGTCCAGCATATCCCGGTCATACTTGTTGACCTTCTGAACATATTCTGCCTTATTGACAAAATCGGCAAAATCAGTCGCTGATACAAGAACAGAGAGATAGGATTCTTCCCCATTCTCATACATATATTTGATACGAAGCTTCATATCCTCGTACTGCTGCTTCTCCTTAGCCTCCGCCTTCTCCAGATCTTTCCCCGCCTGGTCGATCTCCTTCTCCTGGTTCTCCATATCTGTCTGGAGCGCTTCATATTCTACCAGCAGGTCTACCAGGTTCTGATTCACGCTGGCCGCCTGGGCTTCCGCCTGGCTCTTCTGGTTCTCCAGAGATTCTACATCATCCTGAGGCGCCGCATAAACAGGCGCTACAATCAAAGAACCCACCACAGTACCTGTGATGAGTGTTCTGATCAAACGTCTCTTCATAAATTCTCACCCATCCTTATCAATTGTACTTTACTCATACGCCCCCGCATACTTATAGTCAGGATACAATACTTTTCTGCGTTTTTCAATCCTTTTTCCCAAATTACCAAAAAATCACCAAAAAAATTCCCCGGCATACTACCGGGGAATTCTATCTTCATTTTACCAATAACGTCTGTACCAGGGAGATCCGTATACCGCTGCAACTCTTACCACATCGCCGGTATGAGGCGCGTGGATCATCTGTCCGCCGCCAATGTAGATCCCTACATGGCCCGCGTAACATACCACATCGCCCGGCTGAGGATTGCTGACCGCCTGGCCGCCGCCTCCCTGAGCTCCTGAAGTACGTCCGATGCTGATGCCCGCTACCCGGTGACAATACTGAACAAGTCCGGAACAGTCAAGGCCTACGCCCGGGGTTGAGCCGCCCCATTTATAAGGTACTCCCAACTGACTGTACGCAGCGCTTACGATCGTCTGTGCCGCAGAAGTATTGCCGCTGCTGACATATCCGCCGCCATTGCCGCTGGAATTGCTTCCACCGCCGGAGCCGCCTCCGTTATTCTGAGCCGCCTGAGCTTCCTCCTGCTGCCTTCTTGCAGCAGCCGCAGCCTCCGCCGCTTCCTGGATCTGGCTGTCCAGGTCTGCGATCTCACTCTGCTTCTCCTCTATGGTCGCATTCAGAGACTCCTCTTCTTCCTCATACTCTGTCTGCATGGTCTGCATATTTTCCTGCTCTTCTTCCAGAGTCGTCTTGAGAGTCTCTACTTCCTTCTTCGTCTCTACATATTCGTCCAGTTTCTCCCGGTCATAGGAGTATACATTCTGAACATATTCCGCGTTATTTACAAAATCTGTAAAACTGTCAGACGCCACCAGGGCCTCCAGCACGCTGGTATCACCCTGCTCATACATATATTTGATACGAAGCTTCATATCTTCGTACTGCTGCTCTTCCTTCTCCTGGGCTTTCTCCAAATCTGCCTCAGCCTGGGTAATCTCCTCGCCCTTCGCGATCAGATCCGCTTCCAGCTGATCGATCTTCTCCAATGTAGCCGCCAGCTGATCCTGAAGTGAATTCATCTCACTTTGAGCCGCCGCCTTATCATTCTTCAGATCATCTACGGATGGTGCCGCGAAAACCGGCGTTGCGATCAAAGAACTCGCCGCAACTGCTGCCAGAAGTCTTATCCCAAATTTCCTCATTATCATCATCCTTTTACAAAAAATTGACATAAAAAGTCTACATCTGAAGGTAATTATAACGCACTCCAAACACTTTTGCAACAATTTTTAATAAAATTGTAACATATCCCCCCAGTTCAGCAATACAGCTGTCGGGAAAGAAACCATGCTTGCATGAGTTTCTGACCTGGCAGCTGTATTGAATGAGCGCCATGTTATGAGCAAAACAGCGGCGTATGCCGCGATAGAGCCCCGCAAGGGGCGGGTTTTGCGAATAGGCGCGGCTGAACTGGGCGTGTAAGGCGCGCGAATAGGCGCGGCTGAACTGGCACAATCTTTACACCCGCGCCGCCGATCCTTCTCCCGCATCCGGCAGATCCGGCTTCTCCTCGATCCGCTGGATAAACAGATACATGGAGGATGCAACCGCCGCGCAGACCACCGTGATCACCCCTGCCCGCATAGGTTCCTGGAGCAGCCAGTCGAAGAGGTGGAACTGGGTGGCGAACACAGACAGAAGGTTCACCGCGATATGGGCCGCCACCGGCGCCTTCACAGAACCGTATTTTTCATAGATATAACAGAATACTATTCCCAGCAGGAAACCGTAGATCATCTGGATCATATTCATATGAAGGAAGGCAAATACGGCGGAGGCGTACAGCGCTGCCTGCCAGAAGGGAGCTCTCTCCCGCAGCCGCTTGAACATCAGACCCCGGAAGACCAGTTCCTCACACATGGGGACCAGAACCCCAAGACAGATGATCTGCGCCGCGAAGGGAGCCGCGTAGAGCAGGGACAGGGTCTGCTCATAGGCAGCGTCATAGCTGGAAAGGTTGCCGATCAGCACCAGGTTGTTAAATCCCAGGGAGATCCCCAGCACCATCAGGATCAGGGCAAAATATTTCCACAGGGGCGCTTTCTTATTTGGCACGATGCCTGCCATCCGCTCCCGCATCCGGTCCCTGTGGAACATCACAAGAAGCACAGGGATAGTCACAAGGGCCGCCACCCCTTCCACGATGGTGGTCACATTCAGGATCTCTCCCATCAGCTGCTGGTAGAGATCACTGATCTTGTTCTGGTCCATGGCCGCCTGGTTCACCAGATCCGGGTTTTTGGCCATGAAGATAATGGTGAAGGCGCCAGCCGCAAGGACGGACACCCCAAACCCGATGGCCATCTTCAGGATCAGGGGGCTCCACAGGTGCCAAAGCCTCTTTCCGTATGATTCCTGCCCGCCTTCGGGCATTCTATATTCCTGACTCATAGTCTTCCTCACTTTCATTCATTGCTCCTACCATTCTACTTCCCCTGGCCGAAACATGCAATTAAAAAAGTATAAAAATGTCAGATCCCCAAAAAGAGACGGCCTTTTTCCGTCAAAAGGCCGTCTCTTCTCTTTCATTTCTTATCTACAGTTTGATTTTTACCACGTCCACATCCAGGTTCCACAGGAATTTGTCCAGGTCTTTAAAAGACAGGAACACAGTAGCTGTATTTTCCAGAGGATGGATGCCCAGGCTCTTGCATCTTGTCAGGTCTTTGTCGATGAAAAACTCCACCGCATGATCCGTATCGTTCATAAGGCCAAAAGGAGTTACCCCGCCCTGCTTCACACCCAGGTACTTCTCCAGCCGGTCCTCAGAGGCAAAGCTTAAGTTGCCCGCTCCCAGCTGCCGTCCCAGGCTTTTTAAGTCCACCTTCTTGCTCTCCTCACAGGTCACCAGGAAATGCCGTTTCCCCTTGGCGTCCCTCAAAAACAGGTTCTTGCACAGCGTCCCTTTCTCCGGAAGGCCCAGCCGGTCCATATCTTCCATTGTATATACCGGTTCATGCTCTACCACTTCATATTTGATCTTCTGCTTGTCCAGCGCGTCATAAACTTTTTGTTTCTGGTCTTCCATACCGGAGCCCTCCTTCTTTTTCCTTCTCTCTGAATTATAGGGCAGCCCACGGGGAATGTAAAGCAAAAACTTCCTCCACCGCCGCCTGATATTCCGCCAGGCTGCCGGATTTCCGGATCTTTTTCGCTTCTTTCCGGCTCTCCGGGAAGAGCCCTGTAAGATATGCCCACAGTTCTTTCATCTTGAAGAGCACCGGCCGTTCTCCAGCCCCCAGCTCCTGATACCCCTTGCAGATCTCCTCAAGAAAAGCTTTCAGCCGCTCCCCGTCCAGCTCTTCTCCTGCCCTTCCTTCCATCTGTTCCACAAGGGCGGGATTGGCGATCACGCCACGGCCCAGCATAACCGTGTCCGTCCCGGGAAATTGCTCCGTCAGACGCTTTCCATCCGATGCGCAGCGGATATCCCCGTTGTAGCAGAGGGGATTCCGGCTGTGCTCCCTGGCATAGGCGTAAGCCTCCAGGTTCACCCTTCCCTGATAGAAATCCTGCTGGGTCCTGGGGTGAAGGATCAGCTCTTCCAAAGGATACCGGTTGTAGACGGCCAGGATCTCTTCAAATTCCTCCGGGTGATATTTCCCCAGGCGGGTCTTCACCGAGATCTTCTGATCCCCGTGGGCGAACACCTCCTCCAGGAAATGGTCAAGCGCCTCCGGGTCCGCCAGGAATCCCGCTCCCCGGTTCTTGGACACCACCGTCCTGGAAGGACAGCCAAAATTCAGGTTCACCTCCTGGTATCCCAGGTCTTTCAGCTTCTTCATGGTGCGCAGGCAGTCACCGGCCTGGTTGCTCATGATCTGAGGGACCAGGTTCATCCCCTCGTTTCGTCCGGGGTCGATCTCCCGCATCTCCCGGGCGCTGAACCCCTTCTTACTGTGGGGCACCAGGAAAGGGGTGAAATATTTCTCCATAGGCCGGAAATATTTATGATAAGCGGCCCGATAAATATCGGTAGTGATCCCTTCCATGGGCGCAAGATAATACCGCATCCTCCGTTTCTCCTTCTTCCTCTGTCTCTGCCTTCTGATAGTCGGTGATCCCTTTCCCTTCATTCGGGTGTACGCTGGAGTAGGCAAGATCCCCCACGAATACCGCCGCCAGCGCAAGGCTTACAGGCACCAGGGCTTTCCCCGGGATCCTGCGGACCTGATTGTCCAGGATGGGGGCCAGCACATAGACGATGGCCAGGCCTCCCAGACCGAATACCAGAAGCCCTTCCGCGCAGATCCTGCCATTCAGATTCAGGAAATATCCGCTGTAATCCCACCAGCGCTGGCCATTATGGGCCATTTCCAGGTACAGGGAGGAAAAATACTCCACGCAGCCGCACAAGACCACAGTAGCCCCGAATTCCAGCAGCGGCCTGGCTCTCAGCCGGTTCAGCACCACCAGGATCAGCACGCCTCCGCAGCCGTAGATAGGCAGCCAGGGGCCGTGGAGCACACCCCGGTTGACAAACTCTCCGTCTGTGATCAGATGGAGACTTACTTCCCAGAGCCAGCCGATGAAAGAAAACGCGAAAAACATCAGGATCAGCGACCACACCGAATATCTGCGGAAATAGTTGATCATCTCGATCCGCCCCCGCTTCTCATGCTCCGGAATGGCGGACATCCGGATGGGATAGGCCTTCCCACTGATCACGTCCTGCAGGGAGGCAAGCCGGATCCTGTGCTTCACCCGCTCCTCATATTCCCGCTCGTTGGCGCTGTAGAATAAGGTGACCCCGAAGAAGTCCGCCAGCGCCTCCGTAAGGCTGCCGCTTTTCTTCTTATGAACCTCCTCTTCGTCCAGAAGGTAGATCAGGTCGCTGTAGGTCTCCACCACAGTGCCCAGATCCGGTTTCTCAAAGAGATAGGGATCGTTTAACAGCTCTGCCTTCTCCCCCTCTTCCTTCTTGTAGGTTTCCCGGACACGGACATAGTATTCCGCATAAGTGGCCATCCGGTAAGGGTTGGAATAAAAGATCTCTGAGATCCCCAGGGTGGCGCCTCCTAAGATCACCCATCCCAGGAAACTCATTTCCATCAGGAAGCATTCCCACTTGTGCCCCCGCATCATCCTCCGGGACAGGGTCACTGCCTCCAGAGCCCGCACATCCGGATTCTCCGCCGCGATATAGGGCACCAGGAAATAGGAATACCGCTTGATCACGCCTCCGATAAGGGTCAGACTCCACAGGAACTGGAAAAAGGAGGCCGCGAACATGGTGCAGGATACCCGCACCCACCGTTTCACCCGGAGCAGGAACAAAAGTCTCTGGGGGGATACCTTCTCATAGGTCCGCCCCTCCAGGAAAAAACGCCTCATGATCACGGTAAATATATTGATAAAGAAAAACCACACCAGGAATGCCAGCACCAGACTGGCCACGATAAAGAGGATCAGCATGGCTTCCGTGGAATCTACCACCGAGCGCACCGCCATGATCACCGTGGCGATCATGGCTCCCGACTCGATCCGGTTGACCGCCTCGGCAAACACGCCTCTGGTCCTGCCAAGCACTGCGTTGCTCCCCTGATCGTCCTTTGCTTCCTGCACCAGAGCTTCTGATGTCTCACGGCTCTTTTCGTCCTCCCCCATGATCGCCTCCGCGATGGCAGTGCTCATGTCCGGTGTCTCCGGCACCATGCCGGTGGACACTTCCGCCGTCAGTTCTCCCTCGGAAGCCATGGTGATCAGCTCCAGGCCACCAAAGGATTCCGCTCCGATATAACCTGCCGCCAGGCAGAGGACCACGAAGATCCAGTAATGCCGCTTTAAGGACCTTCTGGCCTGTTGTTTCAGTTCTTTTCGATTGACTCTCATCCTTACTCTTCTGTTCCTTCCTGTCTCTTTCTCTCTTCCAGCTCTGCGAATTTGGCGGCCATGGTGGGATTCTTCCGGGTCAGCCGCTTGATGGTCAGATCCTCCGCCTTGTTGTTGGCAAGCCGCAGGTTATTCTCCGAGGACAGCAGCGCCTCCTTGGTCTTCTGGAGATGATCGATGGTCTTGTCGATCTCGCCGATGGCCTTCTGGAACCGCTCGCTGGCGATCCGGAAGTTCCGGGCGAACTTCTCCTTGAAGTCATTCATATCTTCCTCAAAATGGGAAATATCGATATTCTGATTTCTCACCACCTCCAGCTGCCTCCGGTAATCCAGGGCGTTGGTGGCCGCGTTGCGAAGAATGGTGATGATGGGAATAAAGAACTGGGGCCGGATCACATACATCTTGGGATACCGGTGGGACATGTCCACGATCCCCTGGTTGTAAAGCTCACTGTCCGGCTCCAGGAGGGACACCAGCACCGCGTACTCGCAGTTTTTCTCCCGGCGGTCCTTGTCCAGCTCCTTTAAGAAGTCCTCATTTTTCTTCTTGGTGGCCGTCTCGTCCATCTCATTTTTCATCTCGAACATGATGGAGATGAATTCCACTCCCTCCGGGTCTGTCTCCCGGTAAATGTAATCGCCTTTGCTCCCGCTTCTGGCGTCATTATCCTTCTCAAAGTAAGCGTGCTGAAATCCGGTGGCCCGCAGCTTGTTGAACTCAGTCTCACAGTGGATCTCCAGGCTCTCCCCCACCATCTTGGTGGACTGGCGGGCCTTGAAATCCTTGTAATACGCCACCAGCTCGTCCTTCATCTTCAGCTGTTCCTCGTATTTCTCCTTCAGGGACTGCTCCTTTAACTGGCTCTCCTTCTCCTCGGAATCCATCTGGGAGCGCAGCTCCTGGATCCTGACGTCCCGCTCTGCAAGCTCCTGGTCCTTGGCCGCGATCCGCTGTGCCAGCTCCCGTTCCTTTTCCGCCGCGGCCTTCTGGATCTCCAGATCCCGGGCGTCCTTCTCTGCCTGAAGCCTGGTTTCCAGTTCCCGGATCCGGGTCTCCTGGCTGCTGATCTGCCCGCTTAGCTTCTGCTCCGTCTTCGTCCGGGCCAGCTCTTCCGCCGCCTGCTTCTCCTGGCGGAACTGAGCCTCCCGCTCCCGGATCTCTTTCTCAAACTCTTTATCCCGCACCTGCTTCACGATCGCCGCGTAGCCGGATTCATCCACCTGAAATACTTCCCCGCACTTGGGGCATCTGATCTCCCGCATAAGTCCTCCTTACTCCTTTGCCTCCTGCGCCTCTCTCCTCTTGTGGAGAATCAGTCCGATGACCAGTCCCACTGCTCCCGGACACAGCCAGCCAAATCCCAGGTCTCCCAGAGGCAACAGGTCCCTGGCCGCCTGGGCCGCACCAGTGATGTGCAGGAACCTTGCAGTCCCTTCCGGCAGGGCATTGAAGAAATCCACCAGCGCCGCGATCAGGGTGAATCCGATCACCCAGCGGTACACGATCCTGTCATTTCCAAAGGCCTTGCCAAACAAGGTCAGAAGGATCAGGGCCACCGCCAGCGGATACAGGAACATCAGCACCGGCACCGAGTAGGCGATGATGGCGTTCAGTCCCGCATTGGCGATCACGAAAGACACCACCGCGAAGATCACAGCCCACACCCGGTAGGACGGGCCGGATGGAAACATTTTCTCAAAGGTGGCGCCGCAGCTGGTAATGAGCCCCACCGCCGTCTTCAGACAGGCCACCGTTCCGATCAGCGCCAGGATCACGATCCCCACGCCGCCAAAATAGTATTCTGAGATCTGGACCAGCGCGTCCCCGCCGTTTGCCGCCGCCGGGAATACGCCCCGGCTCTGAGTTCCCACAACGGTGATCAGAAGATAGATGGCGGACATGATGATGGCGGTGAACACACCTGCCTTCACCGTGCTCACCGCGATATCTTCCGGCTTCTCCACTCCAAGAGTGCGGATCACATTGATAACGATGATGCCAAAGGCAAGGCCCGCCAGCGCGTCCATGGTATTATACCCCTCCAGGAAGCCCTTGAAAAACGCGCCGGAAGCATAAGCGCCCTGAGGCGCGATCTCGCTGATCTCTCCCATGGGAGCCGTCAGAGCCCGCAGCACCAGCACCCCCAGCAGCACCAGGAATAAAGGCGTCAGCACCTTCCCCACCCAGGTCAGGATCTCACCTGGCCGCAGGGCAAGAAACAGGGCCACCGCGAAAAAGGCAAAGGAAAAAATCCCCAGGGCCAGCGTCTGGCTCTGCGGAGAAAGCACCGTCCCGGGACCGATGGTAAAGGATACCGTGGCACATCTTGGAATGGCGAAGAAAGGACCGATGGTCAGATACAAAGCACAGGTAAAGAACATGCCGTACCCCTTCCCGATCCGGCTGCTCAGTTCCAGAAGCCCGTTCTCCCGGCTGATCCCCAGCGCCGCCACGCCAAGGATGGGAAGCCCCACGCCGGTCAGAAGGAATCCCGCCGACGCCTGCCACACATCCGCGCCGGCAAGCTGCCCCATAGAAACCGGAAAGATCAGGTTCCCCGCCCCAAAGAAAAGTCCAAAAAGCATGCTGGCGATCACCAGCGACTGTCGAAAATTCAACTTCTTCGTCATAATCCGTCCCTCTCATCTCTCTTATGTATTTTCTGACATCCAACTTGGCCTGTCCCCACAGACCATATTACGTTCCTTCCATTATACCACCTCCGCCCCCGCGCTACAATGGCTGACTTGTCAAAAAGGTACAGGGTAAAATGCATTTGGGTACACCCCATTCTTCATTTTGGTACACCGTAAAACGCAATTGAGGACGTAGCCTTTTGCAAAAAGGCTACGTCCTCAATTGAATCAGTATTAATCGTTTCCAACAACCTGGAGGTCTTTTGGATACTTCGTCAGTACTTCACAGCCGTCCTCGGTAACGATGACAAGGTCTTCAATTCTGACTCCTACATCATCCTTCAGATAGATACCCGGCTCAATGGAGAAGCACATTCCCGGTTCTGCGATCAGATCGCAGGAAGCGCTTGCCTCCGGCGGCTCATGTACTGTCATGCCAACGCCGTGTCCGGTACGGGTCAGGAACTTATCGCCATATCCTGCATCAGCGATCACTTTACGTGCCACTGCGTCGATATCGCTCATCTTTACGCCTGGTTTTACGAAATCAATGGCTGCCTGCTGTGCTTTCTTAACGATCTCGTATACTTTTCTGTGCTCTTCGCTGACAGATTTATAGAATACGGTACGGGTCATATCACACCAGTAATTGTTGATAGGCGCCCACAGGTCAAAGAGAACTGCGTCTCCTTCTTTCAGGGTCTCGCCTGCCACTGCTCCGTGGTGCGGCTCAGCGGCGTTTTTGCCGTAGCATACATACTGAAGCTGCATATCCTGAACGGCTCCATTTGCCTCGAAGAACTCCTCGATCATATCGGAAAGCTGCTTCTCATCCAGGCTCGGATCAATATGGTTGATGGCGAACTCAACAGCCATATCATTTACACGGGCGGCGTTGCGCAGCAACTCTTTCTCCTGCTCGTCTTTGTGCGCCTTACACCAGTCAACGCAGTCAGAACCAAGTACAGGAATGATATCATCTCTTTCCTGCAGAACGGAGATGGTATGCTTGGTATCCCAGTTCTTGTCGAATCCAACCTTGCCAGGCTTCAGTTCAGCGGCGATCATGGCGTACGGATTCTCGCCGTCTGCGTAATAGTGCATGGTAATGCCGTCGATGGGCTCAACGCAGAACAGGTTGTTCATAAATGCGTGGATCTCGCCGGTATCCTTGATCAGGATGGCGCCGCAGCGCTCCATTGGGTTTACGAAGATGCCGACCAGATAGAAGATCGACGGATCGTCCGCAACCAGGATCTGGCTCAGACCGGCCTTCTTCATGTTTTCAATAACTCGATCAAACCGTTCTTTGTTCATCATAATACAATCCCTCCAATCTTAATGATATCTTATGATGTGGTTTGAAACTACCTTTTTACCATTCTTACTCTGTTTTCTCCGCTCTCAGCTTGGCAAGCTCTGCACGGCGCTCCTTGGTGAAGCTGCGGAATACCAGAACAGCGATAAGGCCAACTGCCAGGAGTACGAGGAAACCAGTAAACATATAACGATATCCGGCTACGCCTTCAAAGGTAGACAGACACCAGCCGTTAAACAGCGGCATTACACTCTCTGCGCCATATCCAAGCGGAGTGATGATAAATGTTGCAGCTCCCATGATCTCTACCGGATAGCTTCCTTCCTCCATGATCGCATAGTGCAGTGCCTGCGCGGAATACATGGACATACAGAGGATCGCAATAAAGATGATCAGAAGCCACAGAAGAGACATGGTCTGAGGCATCAGAAGCAGTCCGGCAACACCAACCATCATGAGGATGATATCTACCATCATCATGAGGGACAGGCCCTTGCGGTCCGCAATCTGTCCGCCTGCCCAGCAGCCGATGAAACGGAAACCGTTTGCCGCGTATCCCATGATACTTGCAAGGGCGGCTGACATGCCAAACGCTGCGGTACAGTAAGGAACAACGTATGTATAGCTGATGATAACGCCGTACGTGGCGAACATGATCAGTACCAGCATCCATGTGGTGGGCATCTTCAGAACACGAAGGATCTGACGTCCGAAGTTTGTCTCCCCTTTTTCCTTCTCCATTTTCTTGAAATCCGGGATCTTATTGCGCAGCGCGAAGTAGCAGATCACACCGACAATGATGGCTTCCAGATCGTAGAAAATGATCAGGCCGGTCATTCCCATTTCATTTCCCACTACGGTACATGCAGCGGTAAATGCGGCTACCAGGATCAGACCGGAAGCAAAGTTCAGAATACCACGTCCCATATCAAACAGCGCGTATCCTCTGGCCTGCTCCTCCGGACGGCACAGCACACGCAGCACTTTCATCAGCGGGTTCCAGAATGTCAGTACAGAAGTAACACCCCAGATCGCGTAGATCGCAATATGGATCGGGAATGCAGGTTTGGTAAGAAGGATCAGACCAACCGCACCTGTGACGATCAGAGATCCAGGTACAACGATCTTCAGCGGCGCACGGTCCGCAACCCATCCGCCTAAGCAGTAGCCAACCAGCGTAAGGGCGCCGTAAGCGCTTCCCAGCATACCCATTTGCATGTCATTGATTCCAAAATAAGCCAGATAAGCATCGTAGTAATAACTACGGAAATACGGCAGAAGATAAACGCTCATGCCGGCTAGGGCGATCAACAAGATCAATGCTCTATTTTTCTTATATCCAGCAGTCTCCATATAATTCTCTCCTCCTTCAGGTATTTGTGCAATTGTTCCATAATAGACATCTGCAGCTGACTATTTCTGTTAAAATCGCAACAATGTTTCTTTCCTATATTATGCCATGTTCTCACGATTTGTCTAATTATCTGATTTTTCTTTAAAATCAATATTATTTTGCTTATGTGATTGATAATAAAATTGCAGTGTGATATTTTATATACATAAAATTCCTGGTTAAATTTTTTTGTTTTTTTATCGCTTTTTGTACTCTAAATCACCTTTTGTTGATTTTTTATCAATTTCCAGTAAAATAGTAAGAAAATATATCAATAATAAAGGAGGTCTTCACTATGACGCCCAGTGAACATGTGGGTTCCAGAATCAAGCTTTATCGTAAGCATAAACACCTTACCCTGGAAGAATTCTCCAAGCTGATCTCCCGAAGTCCTTCTACCGTATCCAAATATGAATCCGGCAAAATTATTATCGATGTAGAAACTCTGTTCGAGATCGCCGAGGCATTGACCATCTCTGTCAATCAGCTGACAGACTACAGCCCGCCGCAGAAAGTCTCCGCTTCCAAACAAAACACTGCCGGCAATTTCTTCCGGCAGTCCAATCTCTTCTATATGTATTCTTATTTTGGTGTGGAGAAAAATTTCTATGTCTGCGCGCTGGAGATAATCCGTGGCGCAGCTGACGACCGGCAGACAGATAAGGCTATTCTGTACTACGGAATCGAAAGTGCCAAAAACTATTCCAAATCCAAGTTCATCTATAACGGAACCATCAGTTACTTTGAATCCCACGTGACCATGCGGATGCAGAATCCCTACAATGACGGAGACCGCATCTTCATTTACGCCAAGTCGCCTTTCCATATCCAGGGAAAGAGCAGCGGACTTCTCCTGGGGCTTTCAGAGTCCTTACGAAGTCCCACCTCCTTCAAAGTCATCTTCTCTCAGACCCCTCTGAAGCAGGACGATGAACTGAAGGCAGAACTGAGCCTTTCGGCCAAGGATGTGATTGCGGATATCCGCCGCACCAACTGCCTGATGGCTTACTGATCATTTAGGTACAGGGCAAAATGCATTTGGGTACACCCCAGATCGCATTTAGGTACACCGTAAAACGCAATTGAGGACGTAGCCTTTTGTAAAAAGGCTACGTCCTCAATTGCGTTTTACAATTCCCGGTCTCGTATGATCTGCCCATCCTCCATATACAGGATCCGGTCGCACTGCCTTGCCAGTTCTTCGTCATGGGTCACCATCAGTATGGTCACCTGGTAAATGTCATTCAGCCGCCGGAACAGTTCCATCACCCCGTTCCGGTTGGCCTTATCCAGGTTCCCGGTGGGCTCGTCGGCCAGCAGGACCGAAGGGGACATGACGAGCGCCCTGGCAATAGCGGCCCGCTGCTGCTGCCCGCCGGAGAGCTGGCTGGGAAGGGCTTCCCGTTTTGCTTCCAGTCCGGTCTCCCGCAGCAGCCCCAGCAACTGTTTCTCCTTTGCTCTGCGCCCGTCCAGAAGCAGGGGCAAGATGATATTTTCCTCAATGTTCAGCGCGGGAAGGAGGAAAATAGACTGGTACACCATCCCAATGCTGCGCCTGCGAAAGACCGCCCGTTTGCTCCGCTCCATCTGGTACAGATCCTTCCCTTTGATCCACACGCTCCCTCCGTCCGGCTCTTCTATTCCGCCCAGCACATGGAGCAGGGTGGATTTCCCGCACCCGGAGGGTCCCAGGATGGCCGCGAACTGGCCTTTTGGGATCTGGAAACTGGTCTCTTTCAGCGCGTAGACCGGATTCTCCCGGGTCCCGTAGGTCTTGCAGATCTTCTGCGTCCGCAGCCCTTCCCTATCCAGGCTAGGCTTTCCCGCCTGCCCTGTTTTCTTTCTTACTGGTTCTGTCATCATCTATTCCTCCCTCCGTATGGTCTCCACCAGATCCAGGTTCTTCATCTCCCGCAGCAGGAAGAGAAGAGGCAGGATCACTACGCACGCCGTCATCACCGCCTGGCCTGCCACCAGGTCCCAGGGCACATCCATAGGTGACATCATCTGGGGCGCGCCCCCGTCGCTGTATAAGCCGGTCAGGATAAAGAGACTGACCGGGATCCCAAACCCAAGCCCTGCCAGGGCATATAAGAAATGCTCCAGGATCAGCATTTTCAAAACTCTTCTCCTGGTCATACCGATGGTCTGCAAGAGGGCAAATTCCCTGCGCCGTCTCCGGAGAGAAGCCGCGTCTTTTTGCAGCACCACCAGAAGCGCCGCCAGAGAGCAGGCGCTCACCAGGGCCGCCACCAGCATAAGATGAAGGCCTTTGCCGCCTACGAAGAAGGACTGCTGGTATTCCTCCGCAAAGCTTACAACTTCCAGTCCGCCAAGCCCCATCTCTTGCGCCAGCGCCTCGATCTCCTCCCGGATCTTTTCTTCCTCTCCTGCCCGCCTGGGGGCATTCCCGGGATATACCACTTCATTTAGATCCGCCCGCCGGACCTCCCCGGTTTTCGTCACATCCCGGTCAAGGGCGATCTCCAGGCAGACCGTTCCTTTCTGTTCCGCCCCAAACAACTGGTCAAAGGTGTCCATGGGCACGTAAAGGATACTGTCCCCCTCCGTATAGAAGAAATCCGAGGCAGCTTCCGCCTGCGCCGCCGTCTTAAGATACTCTGAGCGCAGCATTTCCTCATGCTCGCCGGGCAGGAGAATGAGGGCCAGCGGAAGTTCCTTTAATTCCCCCTGGATCATCAGCGGAAATGTGTTCTCCTCATAGGGAGCTCTCTCCGCTCCCACCAGGATCCCCAGGTCTTCTGCCCTCGCCCCGGACCGGGCCAGCTTCCCCTGTTCCTCCCCGTAACGGAGATACCGCCGGAAGGTGGCTTCATCCACCCCCACGACCCGCACCAGATAGCAGAGGGCCAGCTGCGCCTGCAGTTCCTTCTCCCGGGCGTCAAAATGATCCGACTCATAGAGATCCACATCCCGCCAGACGTGAAGTTCCTCCAGATAGGCTTTGATCTCTGCAAAAGACAATCCCTCTGTTGCATTGTAGTCCTCCGCCTCTTTCACCACGGACACCTGAGCCACTCCCTCCAGGTCTTCGATCCTCCCAGCCAGTTCTTCCAGAGTCTCTTTCTTTGCAGCCCCGCCGTCTGTACCGGCGCCGCCCGTCTCCGTCTTCGCCCACAGGGATACCCTGGGATAATCCTGCCCCTCCTCATAAGGAGCTGCCAGCCCCCGGACGTACATCATCCCGTTCAGGAACACACACAGGGAAATCACCAGCAAAGCACAGGACACCCCGTAATTTCTGTGGTTCAGGATCACATTCTTGGCCGCCAGCAGAGTCTCCGCCTTGAAGAAATGCCGTTTCGCCCGCAGAAGCACCGTGGTCCGGTTCACTTCCTCCTCCCGGTCATAACCACTGACAAGATCCAGGATCCGCTCCTTCCTCGCCCTGGCGTAGAGGCCGGAGGCAGAGCAAAGGATCACCGCCCCGCTTCCTGCCAGAACCGCCCCCAGCCACAGCGGGCTGACGGCAAGCTCCAGGTCATAGGTCGGCAGGAACCGCTCATTTAACTCCCGGCAGGAGAGAAAAAGCGCCAGCAGGCCAAGGCCCATCCCCAGGGGAACTGCCAGAACCCCGGCCAGCAAGTTCTCCCCGTAGATATAGAGGCGCTTCTGCCCGTCCGAGATCCCGATCCCGTCCAAAAGCCCCACCGTCTTAAGCTTCTCCTCCATGCCGGAGATCACCACGTAATAGAGGATCACCGCCGCGAAAATGGTGATCACAAAATCGATCATCCCAATAGCCCAGGCAGATCCTGCCTTCACCTCAGAGGCATTGAGCCCGTAATAGCCCAGCAGCTTATTGTTGAAGGTAATATCATAACTGGAAATGACCGTAAGGTTTCTCCGGGAGAACACGATCTCCCGCTCTTCTTCCGGAAGCGGGTCCATGTCGATCTCCGCCCCCAGTTCATTTACTTCTTTAAAAATCCCGTGGGTCCGGTGGCGGTAGGTCACCCCGCAGCACACCCGCCCCTGCAGGTCCTCTCCTTCCTCTCCATCCCTTACGCTGCCAGAGTCCCGGGGGCATTCCGCAAGCCTCCACATCTTACGGATCCGCCCGTTTTCCTCCAGCCTTTGCGCCTGCTCCCCTGTCAGGTTGTGGAACACCGCCTCGTAAGGCCCGTTTTCCTCGATCTCCTGCCGGATCATGGCCTGCAGGCAGGAGGTGGAAAAGATGGTCATCACCGTGATGAGAAAGACCGCCGCCGTCATCCCCAGCACCAGCACCGCGAACCGGGCCGGTTTCTGCCGGATCTCTTTTGTTGTCACTTTCCATAAGATTCCCATACCTGTCACCTACCAGGGAAAGATCTGTCCGTCCCGGAGCACCAGGATCTGATCACAGATCTGGGCCAGATCCAGATCGTGAGTAGCCATCAGCACCGTCCGGTTCCAGGTGCCGGCGCACTCCTTCAGAAGTCCCATGATCTCCAGAGACTGCCTCCGGTCCAGCCGGGCACAGGGTTCGTCCGCCAGGATGATCTCCGCGTCCGAAAGAAGGGCCCGCCCCAGCACCACCCGCTGCCGCTCCCCGCCGGAGAGCCTGGCCGGGAACCGCCTGCGCAGCCGGGTAAGGCCAAGGGCCTCCAGGATCTGCTCCAGCCGCTCTTCCTCCACCAGCCGGCCTGTGTCCATAGTCAAGGGAAGGAGGATATTTTCCTCCACCGTAAGCCCCGGAAGAAGCGCCCCCTCCTGGAGCACCAGGCTGATATGCCTGCGCCGGAACAAAGTCCTTTCCTCCTCCTTCATCTCCCCCAGGTCCCGGCCCAGAAGGAACACCTGCCCCTCATCCGGCTCCTGCAGACCCGCCAGCAGATGGATGAGGGTCGTCTTGCCTGCGCCGGAAATCCCGGTAAGGGCCGTAAACGTCCCTTCCTCCAGCCCAAAGCCTGCCCCGGAAAGCACCGGTTCCCCTTCCCCTCTGCCTGTAAATCTTTTCTTAAGTCCCTGAACTTTCAGTATCTCCATTTCCCTGTTATCCTTTCTGCCTTCCAGTATACCATCCGCTCCTGACAGTCCTATGACAAAAGGGATGGGAAATTCTTACATTTCTGTCAGAACTTCTCCCATCCCTTTACTTCTCCTCCTGGGTCTCCTTACGCGCAAGGGGCAGGAACACAGAAAATGTGCTTCCCTCTCCCGGCCTGGAATCCACCTTTACATACCCCTTCTCCTGCTCCAGGATCAGCCTTGCAAGGTACAGGCCGATGCCCCAGCCCTCCTGCTGCCCCGTATCCGCTCCCCGGTAAAATTTCCGGAAGATCCTGGGGATCTCCTCCCCCGGGATCCCCGGGCCCTCATCCCGGATATGGACCGCCCCGTAGGTCTCAAAGGCCTCGCAGGAAATGGTGACGGCCGACCCTTCAGGGCTATATTTCACCGCATTTTCCAGAAGATTAAAGAACACCTCCTGGGTCCATCTGGGATCGTGGTTGAGACACAAGTCAAAAGACCCCACAAACCGGATCTTGATCCCCCGGGCCCTGGCTCTTTCCTGGACCGCTTCCGCAGCCCGCCTTACCGTGTGGCCGATCCCGACAGGAAGGATCTCCAGATTCCCTCTGCCCCGCTCCAGATCCACCATCTTAAAGAGGGCCTCAAGAAGCCACTCCAGCTTGTCCGTCTCCTCTTCCAGCCGCCTCCGGGCCCTTGCCCGCTGTTCCGGCTCCAGCTCCGTCTTCCCCAGAAGCTCCTGATAGAGCCGGATATTGGCAAGAGGCGTCCTAAGCTGATGGGACAGATCCTGGATCAGCCCCTTCAGGGCCTCCCGGTCCTTCCCGGCTTCCTCCGCCTCCCGGCCATACCGCTTCTGGATCCGCACAAATCCGTCCCGGATCACATCTTCCGCCCCTTCCCGGTCCGCCGCCTGGGAAATGTCTTCCCCTGCCAGCATCTTCTGCTGCAGAAGCTGCACTCTCTGATAAAGCTGAAAATACCGCCGCCGGAAATACACAAGTCCCCCAAGGGCCGCCGCCACAAGGAGACTTACGATCCCCAGCATCCACATTTCACCCATTCCATACTCTCCTGTCTTTTCTGTGGCCGTCACGCCTGCCAGAGATATCCCTGGCCGTGGACCGTCCGGATCCTCCTGGGTTCCCCCGGATCCTCCTCGATCTTCACCCGCAGCCGCCGAATGGCTACCGCCAGCGTATTTTCATCCACATAGCTGCCTTCGCAATCCCAGATCCGCTCCAGAAGCTGCTCCTTGGTGAGAAGCTGTCCCGGATGTTCCAGGAAGCAGAGGAGCAGCCGCTGCTCCGTACCGCTTAACGCCAGAAGTTCCCCCTGCTTTCTCACCTCTCCCTTCCCCAAGTCTACCATAATGTCCCCGGAAGAAAGAAGGGCCGGCTCCTCCTGGCGCCTTAAGATCTTCCGCACCCGGGCCTGCAGCACCGCCAGGGAGAAAGGCTTCCTCATAAAGTCGTCCACCCCCAGCTCCAGCCCCTTCACCTCGTCCATCTCTGAATCGCGGGCCGTCAGCATCAGCACCGGGAGCCTGGAAGAAGCGCGCAGCTGCCGCACCAGATCAAATCCACTGCCGTCCGGCAGGTTGCAGTCCAGAATGAGAAGGGCAAGCCCTCCTGCCTCCAGAAGCCGCCATCCCTCCGCCATGGTCCCCGCAGCCGCCGTCTCGTAACCCTCCAGCTCAAAAGCCAGAGCAAGCCCCTCCCGCAGGGCGCTGTCATCTTCAATAATCCCGATCTTTGGTGCCATAGTCAAATCCCCTTATCCTCCACACTGATTTCTCTCTATTATGCCTCCTGCCGTAAAAGCCCCAGTCTCCGAATACACTGCTTCCTTACAAACCAGAAGCAGATCCCCTGCATAAGGATCGTGATGATCCAGGAGCCGGGATAAGAAATAAACAGGAAATACAAGGACCGGTGGCTTGGGAAGAACCCGTAGATCCAGATGATCCTGGTGACCACCGTGCCGATCACGGACAGCACCATGGGAACCGCAGAGTGTCCCATTCCCCGCAGGGCTCCCGGCAAGAGATCCATGATCCCGCACAGGAAATAAGGCACCGTGGTGATGGACAGGATCTCCATGCCGCACTGGATCACCTCCGGCTCCGCCGTATAGATCCCCAGCACCTGAGCGCCGAATACATAGGCGCCCACGCCCAGCACCAGCGAGACTCCCACCGACAGGATCCCGCAGTTGAGCAGCACCCGGTCCATCCGCTTTTGCTTCCCTACGCTGTAATTCTGGCTGGTGAAGCTCATGCAGGCCTGGGTCACCGCATTCACCGCCACATAGAGGAAGCTTAGGATATTGTTGGCCGCCGTGTATCCGGCCATGGCAATAGATCCAAAAGAGTTGACCGAGGACTGGAGCATGGCGTTGGACAGGTTGATCACCGTACTCTGGATCCCGGCCGGGATCCCCACCTGGAAGATCCGCTTCATATGCTCCCGGTTGATCCCCAGCCGGGAGAACCGGATCTGGTAGCTCCCCTCCGACCGGTACAGGCACCGGAGCACCAGGATACTGGAGATCAGCTGGGAGGTGATAGTCCCGATGGCAACTCCCGCCACCCCCAGAGGGATCACGATCACCAGGAGAAGGTCAAGCCCTACATTGGCCAGACCCGCCACCAGAAGAAAAGCCAGCGGCCGCTTGGTGTCCCCCACCGCCCGGAGGATGGCCGCCCCGTAGTTATATAACATGAAAAAAGGCATCCCCAGGAAATAGATCCGCATATAAAGGGCCGCCTGGCCGATCACATTTCCCGGCGTCCCCATGATTTCCAGGGCCACTCTGGACAGCCCCGCTCCTGCAAATGCCATGGCCACGCCGCTGATCAGCGCCAGGGTAATGGCCGTATGTACCGCCTCCGACATCTCCCGGTCCCGGCCCGCCGCATAGTACCGGGCCGCCAGCACATTTGCCCCCAGAGACACGCCGATGAACAGGTTGGTGAAAATGTTAATAAGAGCGGTAGTGGAACCCACCGCCGCCAGAGCGTCGCTTCCGGTAAATCTCCCCACAACGATGATATCCACCGCATTAAACATCAGCTGCAGGATGCCGGACACCATCAGGGGCAGGGAAAATGAGATCAGCTTGTCCATGATGGAGCCGTTGCACATATCGATCTCGTATTTACTTCGCTTCAAAGCTGTGTCATCTCCTTCTCTACAGTCTCCGATACTGCAGTTCCTTCACAACTGCTTCGCCGCGCCCGCCGGCAAATACTCCCGGGCGCACCGCCAGGAATCCGTCATAGGCGTTGGTATTCTGGGGCTCCAGGTCAATGGTCACCTTGATCTTCTGCCAGGAGCTTTTGTCCCGGCTTACGAAGAAATCCAGATAGTGCCTGCGCACCCTGAGCTTAAGCCAGCACGTCCCGGCAGAGAATTCCTGCTGGTACAGCAAGCGTCCCAGCCGGTAGACCCGCAGCGCCTTTCCATCCACACTCACTCCATTATAGATCTGTTCGTTATAAATCGCCACAAGGCCAGCTTCCATTTCCCCTGCCACTTCTACCCTGGCGGAAAGTTCATAGCTGTGATCCCCTGTGTTGAGAAGAGCCGGGCCGCATTCACAGGAGGCTCTTCCGTCCTTTCCTTCTCTGCTGCATCTGCCTGCTTCCTCGCTTCCCTTCCAGCGCATGCAGCCATCCTCCATGGACAGGTCGCTCCAGGCGCTGCCACGCAGCCTCTGCCAGGAACGGGGATCACAGACCGCGATCTCCTGCGACCAGGCGCCTTTCTCCTCTTCTTCCGGCACCTGAAACCAGCCGTCTGCCGTAACCTCCACCGGGCTTAGGAGCAGCTTCCTGCCCCGGTTCATGTATCCATTCTCATAACCGTGGAACACCACCCACAGATTCTCCTTCTCATCTTCCACAAAATGCCCGTGGCCCTTGCAGATCCACGGCTCTTCCAAAGACTTCGTGGCAACCAGGGGATTATAGGGAGAAAACTCCCAGGGCCCCTCCAGGTTCTTCGCCCGGGCCATCATGATCCGATGAGAAGTGGCCGGACCGGAGGTCCCGCCGTCCGCATAGGAAAGATAATAGTACCCTCTCGTCCTGATGATATTGGGCGCTTCCGGGAACTCCCCTTCGTAATCCAGCTCCTCTGGAAGCGGCGGCGGATCCAGAAGCTTCCGCGCCGGCCCGCAGGCAGAAAGGCCGTCCTCTGAAAGAGGCACAATATGCCCACCAGACAGCAGGAGATACCGCTTCCCTTCCTCATCCACCACATGGCCCGGATCGATCAGCCCATGAACCTCCAGATCGACAGGCTTAGCCCATGCTCCCCGCAGATCCTCCGTCCAGGTGACCCAGTTGGTCCCTGCCCCGGAAAAGTACATACAATATCGGTCCTTGTATCTGAAGAAATCCGGCGCCCAGATCTCCTTCCCGCCAAATTCCCGGACTGCGTAGTTCTCCAGCGTCCAATGCTCGAGATCGCGGGAGCTGTATATGGGAAGCCCGGGATAGTAGGGGCCGCTGGAAAAGGTCAGGTAAAAAGTGTCGCCCTCCCGGAAGATGGCCGGGTCCGGGCAGTCGCCGGTTAAAATGGGGTGCATAGTAAGTCCTCCTTAGTTGTAAATATTTTCAAAAAAGTATAAAATCAGCTTCTATTCATGAAGAAAAATGTCAATGGAAATCCTTACCCATTTTCCTTTCTTCTCTTTTTCCGTAATCTTGCCAAAAAGAAGCTTGCCGGCATCCATCAGCCGGGCAAATATCACATTATCCTGCCTGGGCACATAGCCGATCTTCACGCCGTCGGTTGTCTTAATCACGATTGCCTGGGCGTCATATGGATTCTCCGGCTCCCGGAAAAATGCCAGCCTGTCGCCGATCTGCAGATGCGGCTCCAATTCTTCGATCCCCTCAACATGCGAAGTTCCCGCCACATAAGTATCAAATAAAAAGATATCTCTTTCAAATGGCTTGGGTATGGAGACTTCCCCGTTTTTCCCGTGAAGCAGACTCACCAGCCCGCCCTTTTCTTCTTTCGTTAAATGATCCACGTCCCGTCACCTCAGCATTTCTTCTATCTTTGCTTTATAAACAGCGATAAGCTCCTGATATTGTTCCAGAATATCCGCCAGTTCCTGCCGCCTGTGTTCTAATTTTGCCGGATCGTCAAGAAACTCTTTCATTGTGTAGGGATACTCGGATTTTATCTTCTCGATTTCCTCCCTCACCTGTTCCAAAAGAGCAGCCAGCCGATTCCTCTCTTCGGAAAGCCGCGCTGCCGTATCTTCATGGTACTCCAAGTCAGAACTGCTGCCGATCATCTCATTTATGATCCTCAATGCAGGAAGATCACCATTTTCATAGGCTGATACGGCATGCTCAAACAGCTTCATCTGCGCCTCCGTTATCTCCGGGTTCATGTCCGGATGAAGGATTTTCACAATCTTCCGGTAAAGGCTTTTTAATTCCCTATTCTCCTCCTCAGATAAGCGCTCTCCCTTGCTCCTCTCCAACGCATCGTTCATCCTGTCCATCTGCTCGTCAAGACGTTTCTGATATTCACTGAATTCCTGATCAAGCGCGTCCTCTATAGCAGAAAGGATAACCTTCTCCTGCCGGTTCTTCTTCGCCTGGATCAGTTCAACCTTGCGCTTCAGCCGCAGGAAAGCGCATTCCGCCTCATAAGCCTGATATTCAAGGCCGCCAACTTTCAGCATATACTCCATCTCGATATTTTTGCAGATGACGAAGCGAAGTTCGTCCCGCTCCAGCACAAGCATGGACAACTCCGTCCGCAGCTTCTCGATCTCCTCTTTGAGCTTTTGGAAATCGGGGAAGGGGATGATTGTGGAATTATGGGAAGGAGGGGTGTCTGGCATAAAGGCTCCTTTCTGAAAATGGAGTTGATAGCTTTACAGGTTCGTTGGATAAACTATTTAAGCATATAGTAACACAAGCGCAGAAGGAATTCTACTCACAGGCAAAACATGCTACAGGAAAATCACAAGCTAAAAGGCACCTGTCTTCCAACAAATGCCTTGCTCGTGTCACCTTATCATTTTATCTACCACTTGTCTATAAAACTATGAAAAAATTTTTTTCATTAACAAGTTCTTTTTTCAACATATCAAAATCCATTGTCAGACATTCTCTCGCTCAATCCGCTTCAATAATTCTTTTGGCGACAGTTTCCAGAGCCCTCTCTCTTGCCTAAGTAAGTCTACCATACCATGATCAATAATATAATCTTGAGCCTCCTGCTGAGAAAAAGCCTCCGTACTCATAAGATATGACTCCAACTCACGGCAAGGATGATTTATTGTTTTTTCAATTCTAATCTGTTCCTGGGCTTCATTTTCTCTTAGGCCATAGTACTTCTGAAGAAGACGAACTATCTCAGTGTCCTTTATTTTAGATTCATAAAGCGCTGCAGTTAAAATCGATATTCCAGCTTCCCGCTCCTGCTGCGCTGTCTTGTCATCATGCCTTAAAGCCGCTTCTCGCGTAGTCTCGAGTAAAAAGTATCCAGCACCTGTCAGATAATCCGTAAAATTTCGTCCCATATATGTCCACCCGCTTTCTTTATTCATCAGCCTGTTTGCTGTATGACTGCTCGATTAATTCCATTACATCGTCAATCTCGGAAGTATGTTCAAAGAACACCTCAACATCTCCATTGCCCCATCTACCAATGCCGGTGATGTCCTTGCATAAACCTTTCGGATCATGAATTTCCGAAAACTTCATATTCAGAGATATACGGAGGCGCTGTTTCTGAATTACGATATCAACGAAATTTGTATCCAGCTTATAAGCAATATACAGCTTCTTAAACTCGCGCTTCACATCAGGTGACAGGTTACAAATCCGCCTGTCGATCATATCGAAAAGCGTTCTCGTGAATGCATTGATGTCGTATGAATTAATTGTGTACTTCTGCGCAGGTTTCGCCTCAACCTGATACGGAGCAAGTTCGGCATTCGAAATTTCTGGATACGCCCATATCTGTTCTGCCTTTTCGGCCAACAGCTTTGCACGTTCTTTTATGTGTTTTTCATTCCATTCGGTCAGCTTTACCAAATAAGCATTAAGGCGCAGAGCGCTTTCTTTGAATCCACCTTCCATATCCATTTTTACCATAAATGGATTATCACTCATTTCAGAGTTATAAGCTGTTAGCGTAAGGTTCCCTATTGTATGCAGGTAGGTTTTCTGAACCTCTCTCCAGTTTGCACCAAGCATAGTTTTCCATTCATCACACAGATTGCTGTTCTGCGGCATAATGTGTTCAATCGTATAATTCTCGATAATGATTGGAGCTTTGTTCCCGAAGTTTTCAAGATGGCTGAGAATGAAGTTTCTGGAACGCATATTGTAAATGTCACGGGACACAAATGCCTTCTCGAATTTCTCATCATCCGGGAACTCTTTGTAATCGTCACGCAATATAAAGAAGGCCTTGATAGAATTCATGTAGTCATCCGTCTTGATCTCGTTACGCAGCGTAGCGAAGGTCTTATTTAATGAATTTGTCGGGATATCGCAGATGCTTCTACGAAACACATAGCTGATACACATCTTGATGATCTCGACCAGATTATCCTCGGTGATAACGCCCTCTGCGCAATCGTTGTGCACTTTGAGCAGGAACGGGAAGGCTACCTCCATGCGAAGGTCGCCAATGTCTGAGTACAGAGATTTCAAAACAGCATTATCGCTTCTCCTGAATACCATGTTTGTATAATAGATGGCATAGGTCAAAAGGTCTGCGCAGAGCTCACGAATTGTCGCAAATTCACAATTCAGGTGATAAGTTTTGAAGCTTTCATATACACGGTCGATTTTAGGAATCCGTGTAGTCTTCATTGTCAAATAATCACGGAAAAACCTATCCATGACAGAGTCCTGCTTCTCATAATCAAAGAATAACTCCAGCGGCCTCCACGTGTGCTCATATACATATCGCTGCTCTGACGGTTCAAGCCCCATAAGCACATAGTTGCGGATCAGGTCAGATTCAGACAGCTCTTTACCTGTGGAGTTCAAGCTTTCAAAAATTGCCTGTGCATCATCTACATTTCGGTCAAGTGTAATATTAACAATCTGGAGTTTACCGATAGCCTCATAGACATCCTTCGGCTGCAACTCCATGTCAGCAATTTTACCGACAAAGAAGTTATAGTTTGACAGAATACGTGATAAGCCTGGATCGCTAATCGGCTTTTTCTCGACGAGGCTAATCAGCAGGTCACGGTCAGTTTCCGTAAGAAGCAGCTTGTACCTCTCATCGCCGTCCTCGTATTCATTCTTCAAAAGCATATTATCGATACGGCGGGCATTGATAGTGCCATCCTCCGGGTGCTTCTCTGCATAATCGCGGAGAGCAATCAAAAGCAAGCTCAACGTAGTCAGGCGCTGCTGCCCGTCAATGATCATATATTTCTGTACACCGGTCGGCATTGCCTGTTCCGCAATATTCACAATGGAACCGACAAAATGTCCGACCTTGCTCTTTTTCTGCATATCAACAATATCATTCCAAAGACGGCTGCATTGTTCCGTTTCCCAACTGTAGTATCTCTGATATACAGGAATGAGAAACTGCTTATTTCCATTTAAGATGGCATAGATATTACCTTTTGTCGCGTCCATTAGGTTAATCCTCCTTCTCTGTTCCGTATGGCGCAGGTTCTTCCGCTACCATCTGTAAATCCTGTGATTTTTTACTGAAAGCCTCGGTATAACTAACCACTCGGCGATCCATATCATTGTTATCTGTCCACAGCTCACACTGAAGCATTACTGTGGCAACCGCATCATCCATGCCCTCCGGTGGGTATTTATGTTTCTTCAGAAGTCTCTTAATCATCATACGCATCTTGGCGCGCGCCGAATCACGCTTTTGCCAATCGACGGATCGATTCTTTCGTAGTGCCTCTGTAAGTTCTTTTGTTATAGCAATCAACTCATCATTTTCATAGAAGTCCTTTATCGCCTGCGGCTTAGTAAGTGCGTCATAAAACGCGAGCTCATCCTCAGACAATCCCAGCTCGTCTCCAGCCTCATGCGCGTCACGGATCTGCTGCGCCATTTTTAGGAGTTCTTCAATAACTTCCTCATTAGTAAGCATCCCATTTAGATAGCGGTTCATGACGCCCTGAATGATTTCACTAAACTTTTCGGATTTAACCACATTTGTTCGTCTGTAAATTTGCACCTGCTCAGCAATAAGTTTCTTCAAAAGCTCGACGGCCAGATTCTTTTCCTTCATCTTTGAGATTTCCTCAAGGAATTTAGGATCGAACAGGGAGAACTCTTCTTTAACATCAGAGAACAGATTAATAACACCGTCACTCTTGATGCTGGACTTCAGAAGTTCATTAATGCGAGCATTCATTTCAGGCAAAGATATTTTCTTACCCTCGCCTTGATTCATCAGACGCATAACGAGCACACGGACGGATTCAAAGAAAGCAGCCTCTACTCGCAGGTTACGTTCTACCAGAGAAGAGCAGAGCGACAAAGCCTGACGCAGCAAGAGCGCCTCTTTGATGAAGTCCTCACGTTCTCTTTCCTTATCGGTGCCCACAATGAAATTAACCGCACCGGTGATCGCTTTTGAGCGCTCAAAATCCGTGCCATTCATAAACTTGGAATAATCGTATCCGTGGAACAGGTCACGGCAAATGGACAGCTTTTCGAGGAACTTAGGATAAGCCACCTTAGCAATATCAGTATCACCGTAATTCTTCTTATCACGGGCTGTATAATCGTTCATAGCCTGCTTCAGCGCTGAAGCTATTCCGACATAGTCGACTATCAGGCCGCCTTCCTTATCCTGAAAGACGCGGTTGACACGTGCGATAGCTTGCATCAAGTTATAGCCTTGCATCGGCTTGTAGACATACATCGTAGCAAGAGAAGGAACATCAAAACCGGTCAGCCACATATCGACGACAATGGCGATCTTCATTTCGCTGTTATTATCTTTAAATTCCTTAGCAAGCTCATCTCTACGACGCTTGTTTCCAATTACAGCACGCCACTCTTCAGGATCTTTATTACTTTCGGTCATAACGACTTTTACTTTTTCCTTCCAGCTCGGACGCAGTTCCAAAATTCGGTTATAAATTTTCATGGCAATGGCACGGGAATAAGCCACAATCATGGCCTTACCGGTCAGGAGATCGGCACGATAATTCTCATAGTGGTCAAGAATATCCTTGACCAGTGAATCAATCGTAGCGTCGTTTCCAAGAACCGCCTCCATCTGACCGAGTTCCTTTTTGCTCTTTTCAACGACTTCAGGATCGGCATTGTTTGCCATGATATCGTATTCCTGATCGATCAGATGGAGTGTGGCTTCGTCGAATTTCAGCTTGATAACACGGCTTTCATAATAGACCGGTCTTGTAGCACCGTCTTCGACAGCCTGTGTCATATCGTAGATGTCGATATAATCACCAAAAACTTCACGAGTATTTCTATCCTTCGCGGAAATTGGAGTCCCGGTAAATCCAATATATGTAGCATTTGGCAGGCCATCTCTGATGATACGTGCTGTTCCTGCTTTAATCTCACCGGTTTTAACATCTACCTTTTCTTTCAAACCATACTGGCTACGGTGAGCCTCATCGGCCATTACGATAATGTTCCGGCGCTCGGAAAGAGGCTCGGAGGATTCTTCAAACTTCTGCATTGTGGTAAAGATAATACCGTTTGCCTGCCTTCCGTCAAGCCAATCCTTTAAGCCTACGTCATTTTTACCGGAGGTCTCAGTTAGCTTTCTGCAGGTGGCATGCACCGGCTCCTGACGCAAAAAGTTCTTACACTTAGCAAACTGGGCGTAGAGCTGGTCATCCAGATCGTTACGGTCGGTAATAACCACGATGGTCGGGCTATCAAGTGCATCCTGAAGCAGATGGGCATAAAAGACCATCGACAGAGATTTACCGCTGCCTTGAGTATGCCAGAAGACACCACCCTTACCATCAGTAAGCGTAGCATGCTTTGTGGATTCTATTGCCTTATTTACCGCAAAGTACTGATGGTAACCGGCCAAAATCTTAAATTTCTTCAGTCCTTCATTCGAGAAACAAAGGAAATTCTTTATAATATCAAGCAGGCGCTCTTTCGTAAACATTCCTTCAAAGAAGGTATCGAACTGAGCGTACTGCGTGTTTTCATAGCTGCCGTCTTTCGTTTTCCACTCCATGAAACGGTCTTCACCGGAGG